>Ga0123342_1000069_pt1 | contig 109609 bp, 70 predicted proteins | sample Turbeawhitnodule_FD_89960 | JGI IMG/M metagenome (GOLD analysis project Ga0123342, IMG submission 89960) | Root nodule microbial communities of legume samples collected from Mexico - Turtle bean Mexico white nodule | ecosystem: Host-associated > Plants > Roots > Nodule | place: Mexico: Nepantla... | reverse complement strand
TTTTTTTTTAAAATTGGTTATTTATATTTTTTTTTTTAAAATTTTTTATCAAACATTTAGGAGGAAAATAACCCTCTTTTTTTTTTTTTTTTCTTTTTTTTTTTTTTTTTTTTTTTCTCTCACAAGTTTCCTTTATACCATGGATGAGAGGAAATACCTTTTCACTTTTACATTTTCAATGTACCTTAAAAATATCATATTCAACTGTTTAGGTTGAACTTCACAGTCTTTAAGAAAAAAATAATTTGAAGACTTTGAAAAGAGCTTCATTTAATATAATTAATGGATCAATTATCAATATTCATTGGTCATGATTATGGTTATTGTAATAAGTTTCATACTTTTATTTTTCACAAGTATTATTGAAGTGATCATGTGTTGCCTTATTTTTAAACATGTTAAGTATTATTGAATGATCAATGTGTTGTCTTATTTTAAATATATTCATTTAGTTCATTTAATAATTTCACGTGATAAAGATTAAAACTGTGACACATACCCAACAAAAACACATAAAAAACACATGTATATTTTATGTCTTATTATTTGTGTTTTTTTTTTACTTTCATTTATATATAAATATATGTGATTTTTCATTATCATTTTTATATTTATCAATAACTTCCATATTTAATAATTTTTAAATATTTTATTTTACTTTTTGTAATTATTTTGATTTCTTATTAAAACTGTAATTAAAATATTTTATTATATACATATATATATAATACAATACAATACATGAGTTTTACTTTTTTAAATACTCATTTAATAAAATAAATATATTTTTATTTTTCTATTTGGTCGTTTAATTTATTGTTTTAAGTTATGTGACTTTTTGTTTACTTCAATATGCAACTTCTTTCCTTATTGTATACGTGTTGCTTTTAAAAAATATTTATTTTAAACTACTCTAACAAGTTAAAGATATAATTCTTTTATATTTCCCCCTACAAAAAAGTTTTTTTTTTTAATGGAAAACACATATTTAGAATAAAATAACTCTAAAGATATGTGCGGTGTTTAAAATATTTTTTTGTATTTTCGGTAGTACGTTTGAGGTAATAATTAAAATTTATAATTTTGTTTTAAAAAGTAGATTAGTTTTATGAATTTGAAACTTATAAATTATGATTATTTTTAAGAATTTTTTCTTTCAATGTTGTATATTTTTCCATGTGAATATTTTGATGCATTTAGATGAAGTTAGTTATTACCAGTATTGATTATGCAAACAGTAACAACTTGTAAATATTTTTAATTAAATAATCTCAAGCTGAAAACCGAATAAGTTACCTTGAGTATGAACCAATATCAAGATTACAAAAAATTACTTACTTGGAAACGATTTTTTAGCATATTTATCCAAACTAAAATTAATTACAATATAATAATAATAATCTATAGCTATATATAAAAAAGTTACACAAATCTATTCTTATTTTATCCTATTAATATTTTATTTTGAATATTTCAATCATTTTATATTTTTCAAGTATTTATTAAATAACTAATTATTTTTATAATTAATTAAAAACTGTTTATTTTATTTTATATTTAGTAATAATATACCGTTATTCATTTTAAATTTTAAATATAACATAGTTTCTCAAACGTAGAAGGAAAACAAATTTATTGAAGTATTTTTCACATATTCATTTCTCTTAAAAGTTATAATTTTTATCTATTCTTATTATTTAATTTAGTTATTATTGTTCTTTATTGTTTAATTTTTTTATTTTTCTTTACAGAAAAAATGCGGATACACCCGCTAATAATAATAATAATAAATTGATAACATATGTAATCCATTATTTGAAAAACTAGTTTTTTAGGTATTTAAAAGCATAGTTAAAATAATTTACGTAGAAATAATTAATAATATGATAATTATCTGATCTAAATATTTTAAATTATTATTGTATAGAATAAAGCATTGTAAATGTTGTTGTGGTTGTTATATAATGAAGTTGTTTTAGAAGGCAGAGAGAGAGATAGAATCAAAGGAAGTCGAGGCGGCGAGAATAGAGAATCCTATCTTCTCCGTTTCTTCTTCTTCTTCTTCTTCTTCTTTAAGCCTCTCAGAACGCTGTCTCGTGCTGTGGATGTGGAGTTGAAACAGAGTATCGCATCAAGACTCAATCGATGACGACTCAATCGGCGAACCTATGGGTTCTACTTGGGCTCGGTTTAGCTGGAATAGTTCTCATCACCAGAAAGCTCAAGAAGTCCGTCAGAGAGGATTTCGGCGCTTTCCTCCACAAGCTTCAGCTCCTTCCGCCGCCTCAGCCCGCTCCTCCCAAAGCTCCTCATCCTCTCACCGCCCTCACTTTCGCGCTCTCCGACTTGTAAACCTAACCTAATAATCACTACACTCTTTCTCTTCCTCTCTCTCTCTCTTCCTATTTAACAACATTTTTCATTCTCCTCTGATATCGATTTTCTTTTCAGATTTGACATCCAAGGACATGTCTCCACGTTCGGCCATCCCGACTGGGCTAGGTCTCACGAGCCTGCTTCTTCCACTTCTCCCGCGGTTTCTGCTCTTGTCGAAGGAGGCGCTACCTGCGTTGCGACTACCGTTGTCGATGACTTCGCTCTAGGGTTCGACCTTGCTCTTTTAATTCCTTCCAAAAACTTACGTGTCAACATCATAACTCTTCCCGTGGTCGTGAGAGACTGGTGTAAACTATGTGCTCTGCTTTTGCATGCAGGGGTTTGAATTTTGTTTTACTATTTCATGAGTTTTTGACTCTATTTTTTGAATTTTCAGTATTGGTGGCGAAAATAAGCATTATGGAACACCGACTAATCCTGCTGTGCCTGCGCGAGTACCCGGTGGATCCTCTAGTGGTGCTGCTGTGGCTGTTGCTGCCAATTTCGTTGACTTTGCATTGGGTGAGCTTCTTCATTGTCATTATCCACTTTTTGATGTGCAATTCGCGACTTCATTGCCACTCATTGATGACATTTATAAATTGGTTATCTTATTTTCTTTTCCCACAAGTGCTTATGGTAATGTTTATCCTACCGTTTTGTTAGGACAGTTATTCCAGTTATTTTGTAATCAAGAAATACCATCTTTCTTTTGTTGTATTTTTAATTTTGTTCGTAAGAATAACTAAATATCAGAAGAATATGCTTGTTTAGTTGCCTTCTTGGTGATATCCGAGGGTTTCACGATTATATGATGTAATGGAAACTGTTTCTTATACTATTGGACCGTCATCTACAACAGGTATTGATACTACTGGTGGGGTGAGAGTACCTGCTGGATTTTGTGGCATTCTTGGATTTCGACCTTCACATGGTGCTGTTTCACATTTGGGAATCATACCTATTTCAACAAGTCTGGACACTGTTGGTATGGACTATTCAATTTTTTAATGTAGTTTGATTTATGAGCTTATGAGTTCAAGTGGCTGTTTAATTGATTTATATTTTGAATGATTATTATTTTTATGTGTTATAAGGATAAATTGCTTGACTGCCTTTGCTTATTAGTTAGGGCCTTTTTGTTTTTTAAATATTTCTCAGTAAGATCTTTTGAAATTTAAATACAAGTTAAGGCAATCCAAAAATATACACCAAGAAGAGGAAAAACAGATGTTCTCTTATAATTGTTATACATTCAGGCATTTTTTGTATAGTTGCTGATACTTAATTTTTGTACACGGAGGTTATTAATATACCATCTACTGCACTTTACATTTTTTTAACTCTGAAATGCCATTTTCAGGTTGGTTTGCAAGGGATCCCTCTATATTGCGTCGAGTTGGCCATATACTCTTACAAGCACCATTTGTAGTTCAACGACCTCCTCGGCAAATAATAATTGCTGATGATTGTTTTCAGCATATAAATGTTCCTCTTGATAGGAGTTCGCAAGTGGTGGTGAAAACTACTGAGAAGCTTTTCGGAAGTATGTCATTTTGCCCTTTAATACGGTCCCTCTTGTTTCAGTCATTATTAAAATCTCTTACCTCTTTGTGTCTCTCTGTGCATCTTTCTTTTTACAACATTATTCATGAAATCGCACTCTATTAATTTGTGTTCACCGTCAACTGTCTGCAGGGCAAGTATTGAAGCACATAAATCTTGGGGACTATATAAGTTCTAGAATTCCAAGCTTGAAGGGCTGCTCTGCTCATAAAACAAACGGTGAAGTGAAAGCTTCTTCATTAGGGTTACTTGCCAACATTATGCAATTCCTACAAAGGTTAGTCAGATTCTTTGTGATATGGAGATTCTATCATAGTTTGCAATTTTTTATTAACACTGGTTTGGAAATAATAGCATGTTTTTTATTAACACAACTTTTCTTTGAGATTGTATTATCACATTCTTTATTACTAACATTTGGGCTAACCACAAAGTAACCATGTCATACCTTCTGTTTTCAATTATTATTCATCATTGTGGGTATGAATAATTAATATTGTTGTGTTTTTATGACTGTCTGTGGAATTCTTCAATTATATGGTGACTATTTTCTGAATATATTTGTGCAGGCATGAATTCAAACATACACATGATGAGTGGATTAACACAGTAAAACCTGACCTAAGTCCTTCTGTTTCCACACAATTGCATGACAAATTTGAGGTATCGGATGTAGAGATTGAAAACTCCAAATCTGTTAGAAGTGAGATGCGTTCGGCTATGAATTTGCTTTTGAAGGTAATAATTTGACACCGGTCTGCACCCTACTTTTCTAAAGTCCTTATTTTGTGACAATCTTTGTGCGGTCTCAATTGAATTTGACTTGCATCTTTTAAAGTATTTAATCTTAAACAGTTTTTGAGTAACTAGATTGTTAACTGTAGAGTTTTGATAATATTTTCTCACTAAAAATAAAGGCAAGCTGCTGTAAATGCTCTTCCATGAAGTTTTCTTTTCCGTGTACGAATACTATATCCTGAGTTTCTTATAAACAAGACATTGTTGTGCTGAGTTACATAATTTTGTACACTTTCAAGGATGAAGGAATTTTGGTTATCCCCACCGTAGCTGATCCACCTCCAAAATTAGGTGGGAAGGAGATCTTATCAGAGGAATATCAGAACCGAGCATTTAGTCTATTGAGTATTGCAAGCATCTCAGGTTGTTGCCAGGTAAAATTTTCTCCTTGATGAAACTTGCTTAACACTATCTGGTTATATATGTGTGTGTGTGTGTATATATATATATATATATATATATATATATATTTAAAAAGAGTCTTTTTTTTGCAGAAAATTATTACCTAAATCAACATTATACTTAGGCTGTTTGTTTTTTGTTGGTGTAGAATTGAATCTAGTGAGAAAAGGCTTTGGTGGTGGTGGTTATGCATTTTTCATTTGTATTTTCTTGATTTATCCTTTCAGGTCTCAATACCATTGGGATTTTATGACAAGTATCCTATTTCAGTGTCCTTGATAGCTAGGCATGGTGGCGATCGATTTTTACTTGACACACTACAGACTGTGTATACAACTCTCCAAGAACTGGCTGATATTGCTTCCAAAAGCAAACCATCTGAAAATGTTATCAGTAAAGAACAGTCTGCTGAATTTGCTAAAGAGAAGGTATGCCATTAAATAAATTATAGACTCAAATCTGATTTGGACTGTAATTGTGCAATTTTACTCCCATTGTTTTACTTCTAGAACACCTCTGATTTTGAAAACTGAATGTGCAAAAATCCACACTATTTTTTGTTATTGTATCAAGTTCGTTTTTTCTTTCTGTGGTTGATGTGTATATATTTTAATCTTATATTGATGCATATTTTACAAGTCTCATTTGGTGTACATTCATCACAGTTATAGCTAAATGGCAAAACTTACATTAACTTCTGTTGTCCTCGTCTGATCTGATGTATGGGTACAGTACAGTAACATTGCAAGTATCTTATAAATTTTAATATTGGTGTTTTTAGTTTTTACTAGTAGAACAGTTCCTGTATCTGGGTTAACATAATGTTGTATTTCCTGAAAATACTATAGGCCAGAATTATGTAAAGGAATGTTGTATTTCATCAATGTCAAATGTAGATTTGAACTAGCTTTGGGACGCCATAAGTTGCCTTGACAGTCCCCTATATTATCCATTGTTTTAGGTTTAACTATCTATTCTAATGGAGGTGAACTCTGTATTGATAACCTTTGCGAAACTGTTATTGCCTTGTGAAGCTTCAGCCACCATAAATCTTGCATATTTTATGCCCATGTTATGTTTTCAAGTTCTCTATATTTTTTGTTAAATGAATGAACCCCCAAATTAGTCCCTCAAATATAACCCCTCTCTTGAGTAGCCCCTAAAGTAATAAACCTATGCAAGCAATCCTCCAGGTATTGAGTATCCATGAGTTTAGTCCTAAAGTTTATGTATTTTAGTAAACTTCAAATTTGAACGGTTTTTTAATATTTGGGGATTACTTACATACTTTTGTTTTTACGTTAGAGTCCTTCAGAGTATTCTTTATTAAATCACATATGGTAATGTTGGTTGTTTAATTCGGAGTTTTGCCCATTTGTTTTTCTCCTAAACCCTCTGTTTTCTATTGGTTTGCCACTAATGTCAGGGAAATCAAGCCTATAAAGATAAGCAGTGGCAGAAAGCCATTGGATTTTATACAGAAGCCATCAAACTCTGTAGTGATAATGCAACATACTATAGTAACAGGGCTCAAGCGTATCTAGAACTTGCAAGGTAATGTTTTGATTTGGCTATTTGTCAAAAGTATCTGCCAAAATCTTAATTTGTTTCCTCTGTTTATCCAGTTATCTTCAAGCTGAGGCCGATTGTACCAAGGCAATTAGTCTGGACAAAAAGGTGACTTTCTTCAAAAAGCATGTTGTGTAGAAGTTTATGGATTTTGTCATCATAGTCTTGCAAAAGCCTGTTTTCATTCCAAATATGCATGGGTTTTAATTGAAGACTACTATTCTTTGCCATGCTAAAATAAAGTTGTTATATAATTACAAAAAAACATAATCAAGCATTTTACAGTAACATTTGTTTATTATCTGTTTTACCCAGAATGTGAAGGCCTATTTTCGTAGAGGTACATCTAGAGAGATGCTAGGCTACTACAAGGAAGCAATTGATGGTAACATCTTTTCATTCTTTCGGACATCTTTTTGCATCTTATTATATCATTAGAAAAATTAAGGAGTGTCAATGAGCTATATGCAGTATTATTTTGAAAATGAAGCTACTAACCACCAGTGTGGTAAGCCACACATATCATTTTGTTAAAGTCATTTATGGATTCATCTTTTCTATAAGTTCTCCAAAATAGAAGGATTATTTGAAGTGACTTGGGTTCTATAGTTTCCTATTTTTTTGGAATAGAAAAGCACAAATTCTTGTTTGATAAGAGTTGCTTTTGGGAACTTTTATTTGAAGTGACACACTGCATGTCTTTGGAATTAAATTTGCCCCAGTGCTTGTATTTCCTTGATTTCTGGTGTAGGTGCTATAATTTTGATTTAAGTACTTCTTTTTAATTTGAGATGGAAAGTCAAATATTATATTTTGAAGATTGGACTGTCCGCACTTTCACACACATTTTATGTAGTATGAAATAATTTGTGATGAAATTTGGAGTTGTACTTTCAAATTAGAGCATATTGACAGGGTTCATCTTGTTTTTTTGGGATTGTTCTCATTTTGGGTAAGATATGGAAATTTTCCTAACAAAGGTTTCTGTTTTGCAGATTTTAAGCATGCCCTTGTACTTGAGCCGACCAACAAAAGGGCAGCTGCAGCTGCTGAAAGGTTGAGGAAGGTATTCCAGTAGGTACATGATTTTGGCATGTGATAAGGACTTCAAATGATATTCATTGCTATAGCGGGTCCTAGTGCTGGTGCTGGTGACCTATAAGAGCTGAGACCATTAATGAGTTTCTAGTTACAATAATAGAAGAGTAATCCAACATGTGATTTCTGGAAAATGATGATGATTCTTTTGTGCTTCGAGGCATATCAATTTTTAGACATGGAAAGCATGTATTGCAGCATCCCTTGTTCAGACTGAGTCCCAATTTTGCTGGAGGTATATATATTCGGATTGTAATCAGTCAAGTGAGGCGGTTCGTATGACTATAGCTCCCCATTTAAGTGTTTTTTTTTAATTGTACTTTCACAGTTTTATAAATTGTGGCCAGTGGAAGTACCTCATTGTTAGTACTTATAACTTCAAGTGAGCACATGCTCACAGCACCTTTATTATTTTACGCAGTTGAACCATTTCGTTAGATAGTGCCAAGATCTTAGTTACATTAGATGCTTTCATCCCAACTATGTTATCATAACTGCCTCCACTTTTACTCAACCTGTTATTAGGGTTCATGCCTTCTTGCTCTTCAATATTTTCATGATTTTTTGATGTTGAATTTCTTTGATGTCTTTCTTCCAAGAATTCATAAATGGTATCAAAGTCTGGTTTGTCTTGGTGATGAACTTGGACGAGTATGACACAAAAAAATGAATAATCCTAAATTTGCACATTTTTTTTATAATTTTTTTTTCATTTTAAGAAAGTGTGTATTGTTGTAGAAGGTCAATACAAAGGGAAACCTAAGATACTTATTAAAAAATTTCTTATGCTTGAGATGGAGGTACCTATGTGTATAAAACTTACATTTGGGAAAAAAATTGTTAGGAATTCAAGATACTCATTATTAAAAATTTCCTTATGCTAGAGATGGAGGTATACCAATGTGAAAAAAACTTACATTTAGAAAAAAGAGTGTTAGGAATTCAAGGTAACTTCAAAGTCATACGTTATGTAAAAAATTAATAAGATAAATAATACATTAAAAAAAAACACACAAAACTTGTTACGTAAGGTTTTAGTTCGAAATGAATGTCTTAATGGCTTACATGTTTGTTATGTCTTATTGGTATTAAAATTCTCTAAAATGTGCTATCAAATAATTAAAGAACGTACAAATTTACAACGTATTAGTTAGCAAACTAGGTATAATTCAAACAATTTTTCATTAAAGCTCATGACTTTTATTGATTTTGAATTAATTCAAACTCTACAAAAATTAAAATATCACTCAAACTAATCTAACTAGTCTGGAATAAATTTTATTTATATGTAAATATACAAAATTGTATTAAAAAATTACACATAATTATATCATTATAAAATATAAATATTATTTTTTGTATTGTGATTGAATTACATTAACAAAAGAATAGCAAAAAATGTATAATAAAAATATAAGTAATTTGGTTTAGATTGTTTATATTTGTAAATCATAAATTCATAATCAAATAATATTAGATTAATTGATTTAGTTCGAATTGAACTGAATCCAATTAAACTAAAAATTTGAACCAATTTAATTGCTTTTAATTTAAATTATAACAACGGAATTCTTTATTTGTCTAAATTGAGAAGATTATTTATATTTCATTCAATTTCTTTTTTACAAATTTTTAAATTTTAAAAAAATGCGAACATGCAAAGTAGTCTCTGAAGAGAATATTGTCATATGATTTTTTATATAATTAAAATATTAAATATTTGATTAAAATATTATATTATATAATACAAACATTTTAACAATTAAATTAGACAGTTGAGTTATAAAGTAGTATAATAATTAAAAGGGCACAAGGATATAGAACTATTAAATGTTAACGTTAAATACGATCAAAACAATAAACACTTAAATAAAAATGTTAAGCAGGATTAATATAGACAAAAGAAAAACGAAAGCAAACACCTGTAACTTTTCTGTATGGAATTAGAGACAAGCCAGTTCTCATCTATACAACGAACGTGTTCTTGCACATATTTACCAAACCAAAAGCATGCACCTTTAAAATTCAAAATATTGCATATTTAGATGCCTGGAAACTTGGGACATACCAGAATCCTATAGTATACTTTGATTTGACAAACAGATATTGTTATCTCAATCAAACGCTAAAAGCTCATCCAGCTGTTCATCTGTCCAATGGGGGACTGAACTTTTTTTATTTTCCATCTGCCTCTGACTTTCTAAGTGATTTTCTATCTGCCTCTGACTTTCTAAGTGATTTTCCATCCCAGTTTTTTCGGCTTGAGATGTATGAACTGAGTTTGTTGTAGAACTATTGCCTTGAGCAATCCGCGCTAAACTGTCGGCTTCTTCATCCAATCTAGGAGGGTTGGGTTGATCTTCCATCTCACAATCAAGCTCACCAACACAGTGTACTTGCACATGTCCAGCATTATCCAGACTCAATGGGAAGTTCTCTCTTTCCGAAACAGTTTCAAGGTTTTGATACTTTTCATTATCTCTGTGACAGATCGTTGAACCCAAAACTTCAGCCCTCTGCCAGTCAACATCTGCTACTTGTCTAGAGCTTGACTCAAGTCTGAGATCAGACATGGTTTCTTCATTTCTTTCCCGTGGCGGAGAGAATGTACTTCCAGATGCCAATAACCCTTCAAGCCTTTCTGTTGCAAAGAGAGCCATGCATGAATTTCCAATAACTCGGCAACATCAATTACACATAAAAAATGTGTTCAGGAATACTTGATTCATAGATGTGCACATACCCACACTAGGTGTAGTTCGTATCACTGGGCGTACAGGATCTATTAATTGTTGTGATGGAGGTCCACAGTCCTTGGAGAAGACCTGTGTAACATATTAACAAGCTATGGGGGGCACACAAACAAATACCTTTCAACAATAAGCACATATATAGTACAAGGATTATACAGTTTTCATCCAATCATAAATGTATCAAGTCTCTCGATTTTTGCAATAAATACCTTGAAAGACATATCTACTGAGATTTCTGATTGATTTACGTTGACAGTGCACAGAAATTACAATTAATAAGAGAAGATATTGTATTCAACAGTGTCATCTAATCACAGACTGGCATATATGGTAAATCTCATAGAATATGGAATTGAATTCATTAACAAATTGGGAGTAACCTGAAATGAAAAACAGAGACGACCCTATGGCATACCTGGAGAATGTTGCGCACTGTTACATTCAGGTAACAGGCAGAGCGGGTTGGACAAAACACAGCAACCTGTGTGAAGCATGACAGAATTAAATGAAAGCAAGGAAAACGTGTGAGACAGAGCAGGGAAAACAGTAGCGAGGAGAAAGACCTCTTGCAGAACCAAGACAGAATCAACAGCGATGCCCTTCCTAAATTCTGGCTGCGCGAAGACTTTGCGATGGACACTGGCACTAACAGTGACTGTAGGATCCTGAAATGGGAAATTCGTATGAATCTTCTCACGAAACGAAGATGACAACAGTTATATAAATAGACAGTTGCAGTGAGTAAAAGTAGAGCGAGTACCTTGAGCGTAATCGTCATGTCTCCGAGACCGTTGGGGGTGCAGGATTTGATAACAGCCACGACCAGAGGCACTCTCTCAATGTTCTTGATTGAGTTCAACGGCGTGCCGTGTGCCGCGTCATCAGCGTCCACCATACCCTGCGAGCGAACGAATTGGATGGCGCAGAGCCACGGATTGGTGCTGAAATCGCGGTGGCTTTCGCGGCCGACGCGCCTTATGAACTCTTGAGTGGGGAGGGGGTGGTCGCGGCTGCGGTTGCTCATGACGGCTTGAACGGCGCCGGCGGGACCTGGAATGAGGGAAGAGGAGCTGGTATGCGCGTTGCAAGGGCGGAGGAAGGCGGAGGTATCGGAGTCATCGACGTCAAGTGCTTCCCAGGGTTCTTCCATTTCCATCGCGCGGGAAAAGAAATCGCCGGTTACTTCCTTTTCTTCTCTTTGGTTGGGCCCATCATGGGCTAGGCCCAACTCGAAATTATCTTACATTTTTTAGAGTTTCTTCCTGCTCCCCTACGTTTTTCTTCCTGCCCCCATAATTTTTAAAATTCCGAAACTAGCCTTATCCTTTTATTTTAAAAATGGAACCTGCATTCTTTGAATCATGGATTCGTGAAATCGGAAAGAATTTTTTGCATTATGAATTTTGAAATTTGGAATTATACTACGAATCTACAAATCTGAAAGATTATCGAACTCATCGGAAGATTTATGGACAATCTTAGAATTTTGTGAAATCAACATTTTGAAAGACAAAAAACAAAGTGTGAATATTGTGTGAAAAGGAAGAAAAAAGAGTAGAGTGTGGGTATTGTTTGTATATTAGAATTTTTAGAAAATATTAGGAATAGGTTTATCTATGCATAAGATTGTAGGGCGAAGGAAGAAAAATATAGGGTGTAGATGTCACATTTTTTCATGTAAAATCTGTAAAAAGAATTTGCAAAATATGAAAAATTGTAGTATTTCACTTGAAGTTTTGTAAGCTGATTATGTTGTGTATTAGATTTTAAATATTTTAAGCATTTTGTAAATATAGAATATGACTTAAATTGCGTTATTAACAGATAAAATACTTTTGAATTTTAATTACTATAACCTTTATTTAGATTCAAAATTCTCAGTGTAATGGTAGGAAAGTTTTGCCTAAGCATTCATTAGTAGTAGACTTTCTTCCATTGAAAATTGTTTTCCAACAAAAACAACAAAAACTAATTTTCCTTCTAGAGTTTGATATACTGAAATTTAAATATATGTAAACATTTGTTTTAAATTTATCAACAAAATATTTTAATTATATTGTTTTTCTTTATGACCAATGTTTGCATTATAGTTTGATCACTTGATTTATTTAATTGTGATTTGATTGGTATAAAAAAAAACTTTTAAATGTAGATTTTATATGGAGGTGGTGAAAATAGAAGAGAAGCAGGAAATTGGAGGGTGAAGAGAGGTGGAAGGGAAGAACGTACACGTTGAAGGTGCATGGCATGCATGCAATTCTTCTACCTCTCTCCTCTCTTCTATAAAACCAAAACAACCTTAACAAACATTAATCTCTTTCTCTCAAATCCCATCACACAAACATTCTATTTCTCCCTGTCTCTCTCTCTTCCTCCTAACCATAATAACCACACCAACCAATTATAGAAGCACCCCAAATAACCCAATTCTGGTAACCTGATAATATTTTTAGTCTTATTTTGATTCTTGGTAAAACATAATGAACTGTAAATAACAAGTTATATATGTTTGAATTTGGCACAGGAAAGAGAGGGGGAGGGAGACAGTGATTGATTGGGACATGGACGGATTACTCGGCCTTCTACGAATTCACGTCAAGCGTGGTGTCGACCTCGCCATTCGCGATGTCAGCACAAGCGATCCATACGTTGTCGTTAAGATGGACAAGCAGGTCACTTCTTTTACATTTCATCACATCAACAAATTCTTCTAAATTTCTTCAAACTTTTTAATCGTAAACCTCTTTCTTCAGAAGCTCAAAACCAGTGTCATCAAAAAGGATATTAACCCTGAGTGGAATGAAGATCTTACCTTTTCTGTCACAGATCCCTCTTGTCCATTGATAATGGTAAGCATTCATAACCTATCTAACGTGTTCTACGAATCTCAGTGTCTGATACGATACAATCTAACGTGTTCTACGAATTTCAGTGTCTGATACGATACAATAAACACGTCATTTTTTTTTCGTTATTATTGTTCTATCAGTTCTGAAGCATTAATTTTGAATTACTACAGACTGTGTATGATCATGACACATTCAGCATGGATGACAAAATGGGAGATGCAGAATTTGATATCTCACCATATATAGAAGCAGTGAAGATGGAAGTGGATGATCTTCCGAATGGAACCATAATCACCAGAATGCTACCATGCAGGACGAACTGTCTGGCGGAGGAAAGTTGCGTGGTTTATGAGAATGGTAAAATTCTACAAAATGTTGTTCTAAGACTACGACATGTTGAATGTGGTGAGCTGGAATTTCAATTGGAATGGATTAGTCTTCCTGGGGCAAAGTCTTTAGCATAGCATCATTTCAACAACTATTATGCATGCTTAACAGTTACCACTATGTCTGTACTCATAATTTCTGCTTCTTTTTCTCCCATTTATAGTGTAAGAGACTCACCTCAACTCACCTCACTCATAAAGACAACATATTTATGCTCTTTTTGTATATTTTTACAGGTTTTTAAGTCTCGTGTAATCATTAAATGATGCTTTACAAAGGTATTAATATATTTCAATGATAATGGTTAATTTATAATATATGGTTGGAGAGAATTTCAAAGGAGCTCCTAAGATGTAGGTTTGTAACCATTGTTGTTCATAAGATAATTAAGATTTTCATCTTTCACTTCAAAATATTTTTTTCCATATTATAAATATTAATCAAGAGACTTAGTTTCTCACTCATTCTTCATATGTAATAATTTGCACAAAAGCTTGTTTTTCCCTTGTTTTTCAGAAAAGCTTTTCACTCTCGCTTCTTTAATTAATTAATGTATCAGCAACTTGAACTCTTCTATGTCAGATTTTTCTTGATCTTTATAAATACAAAGTATGGGTTATGTTTCAACAAGGATATGTAATCATTCATCCTTATAAAAACAGATTGATTATTATAATCTTTTTAACTATTTTAACTCGACCTAACCATGATTATATATACTGAAATTTAAATATTAAAGTTTAAAAAATTATATCTTATATTTTTCTAATATTTGAAACATGTTCACAACAAAAAAAGGAATTGGAAAAAAATATAAAACGCTTTTCATGAATCTAAAAACTTCACTTAAGCTATATTTCATCTTCTAAATTATCAAATACGATCTTCACATTTCACTCAGACTCACAATAAATTAAAGAAAAAAATATAAGAGAAAAATATTGGTTAGTTCCTATATTTTGATGTGTACCCACCATTTTGTGATGTAGAACCAAACACGAGTTTAAGCTTCAATTTTTAAAACACAAGGAAGTTATGTTTTTCTTTTAATATAAAGCAAAACAGGTCTAAATCCGAAAACCTGCATCATCTCAAACTCTATGGTGCATTAGATTCAGAATGTAGCAGTGTATTTTCATGCATCAGTTACCTGTGTTCATGTTCCAACACAGCAGGAACCAAAAGGAGCACCATAAACTGTGTGGTTGTTTGATTTGTGTTAATAATGTTTGTTATTACATGAATATGTGTAAATTTGTGTAGAGTGGTTTTGGTGATTGAAGAGAGAGAAGGTGTTGGAAGAGGAAAGAGAAGTGTGATTTCTACGAAATTGACTTGAAGGATATCGTATAATGTGTTTGAAATTGGATGTGAATCCACACAAATATGCTTCATTGCCCAACAAAGTATTTATTTTTGTACGAGGCAAAGAGATAAGACATTGGTTGAAGGAATGGAGTAGGTAAGAGATTAGAAAAAAGAAATGAAATGCATGCACAGTTTTATGGTCTTAGGAAACATAAAAACCCATGGTAGTGCGTGCAACTTAAGACAAGAATGCATGGTGTTCAGAATTTGGAGAATTGAATATCTAACTAAACTTTCATTCTATGCTCTCTTCAATGCCTTCTCATCATTAACTTCCACGCATGCCTCACTTATCACTTCCACCACATATAAATATACTACTATTTCCTTCTTTTTCTTAATCAATATTTCAAATTTTCATTTCATTTATGTCCTAGGAAATTTCCACTTTACCTACCTAACTAGACGGGATTGGAACTAAAAGAATTATTTTCTTTCTTCTTAGTCAGTCCATAGGTTAGTCTGCACTTTCTTCTTTCCTTCTGTTATTCTAGTACTTCTCCACTCTTTGTCTTCGTGAACTCTTAGTTCGAATCTTCGTGAACTCTTAGTTCGAATCTTCGTGAACTCTTAGTTCGAATGTTACTTGTAAAAGGCACTCCGACGCTCAAATTAGAATTTGGTGTTCGACACTATTAGTAATGGATTATGACATATCTAATTCTTGAAATTGTGTCTATTTATGTGATTATTATGGATAATTTGTTATTTAACGGGATTAAGAATTTGAATCATGATTGAAAATGTATTGTCTAGTGTTTAATAACTGATTAATCTTGATATTTATCTGTCTTTAATAACTGATTAATCTTGATATTTATCTGTTTCGACGTAATGGTTTTGGTCGTCGGATCTGACAGGTGTCAGTCCGTTCGATACACTAAGAAAATATTTTTTTTTAGTTTTTTTGTTTAAGGGTGCCACGACCGAGAGCCATTAAAGGTTTTGGTTCTTTTGTTTAAGGTTACATACTTTTTCAGTAACATTTTCTTTTCACTGCTGGTGCTGCTTTTTATACTATCAATCTATGATTACTTTTTCTTTGTTTTTTATAATTTTATTCTTACAAACTTCAAAATTCTTAAAATACTTATTCTGAAATATAATTGCAGGAAGAGTTTGCTTTTTACTATAAAAAATATAAAGGTTAATTCGTATACTAGTCTCAGAAAAAATATTAGTATTATCCAACTGATAATATATGCATCCGCTGAGTTAGTTACACTGCTATTTTGTCCTTGTTCCATTCAAGGGAATCTATTTTTCCTATAAATAATTTATTCAACTGTAAAGTTATTTAAAATATTAATAATATTGTATCAGAATTATTTAAATATATTTTAACGAATACTTGTTTGACTTATAAGGTCATTTTGATCGTTATTAAATTATCTATAATATGCGAGTTGGTAAACTGAAAGAGGTGTGATAAAAATTTTACATCGTATACAAGTTGATAATCTCGATGTGAAGGAGGTGTGATAAAGATCTTACATCGTATACGAGTTGGTAATCTCGATGTGAAGGAGGTGTAATAAAGATCTTACATTGCTTAGATATTAGTTTGCATGAAAGGAGTAGCTAAGAAAGTGAAGGCAAAGGCATGCAAGGCCTACTAGATTACGGGCATGTGATGGTTTGTATCCTTTTGACCTCATGCATTTGTCCTACACTCTTACTGCTATATCCTACTCTCTCTCTTTATCTCTACATCACTCTCTCTATAACCTCTCTTTTCTTCAATTTTAATCAAATACCAATTATTCAACTATGAATAAGACCTATATCTAAGTTAATTTTGATCATTTATTATATAAAAAGTTGCACTGTCTAAGCAAACATGGAGAATTCATCTTGACTTTTGAACAAAATGTTTCTGCAGAATTAAGATAAAGAAATATAAAGGTATAATGAAATAGCAGAGAAAAGAAAGAGAAAAGTGGAAAACTAAACTACAGCTCATAGGAAGAAGAAACAGAGGATTCAAAGAGAAAGTTAAACACCTCTCTGCAAAACCATTGTTTCATCTATGCACACTCCACTCCACTGAAGGCTCAAATCCAAACACACTTCAAAACTCTCTCTCTCTCTCTCTGCGTTGGGGACTGAACTGCAAGTGCACGCACGCACGTACCTCTCGAAGCTCAAAAAATATTTGTTGTATTTTCACTGTTACCCAGCACCACCACACCACCTCAAAAACCACACACACCTCCTCTGCATCATCACCACCAACTTTCTCCTTTCTCTTCCACCTTCTCCCTTCAACCTCTGCTCTCTTCTTCTTTCTCCAAAGGAAGAGCAAAATGATCACTTTAGCCGACTTTTACCACGTCATGACCGCAATGCTGCCACTCTATGTGGCCATGTTACTCGCTTACGCGTCGGTCAAATGGTGGAAAATCTTCTCCCCGGACCAATGCTCCGGCATAAACCGCTTCGTCGCTCTGTTCGCAGTCCCTCTGCTCTCCTTCCACTTCATCGCCTCCAACAACCCCTACCAGATGAACTTCCGGTTCATCGCGGCGGACACGCTGCAGAAGACGATCGTGTTGGCGGTGCTGACGATCTGGAGCAACGTCAGCAAGAGGGGGTGTTTGGAATGGACCATAACTCTGTTCTCCATCTCCACCCTCCCCAACACGCTGGTGATGGGCATTCCGTTGCTGAAGGGGATGTACGGGGAATTCTCCGGGAGTTTGATGGTCCAAATAGTGGTCCTCCAGTGCATCATCTGGTACACCTTGATGCTGTTCATGTTCGAGTACAGAGGCGCCAGAATGTTGATATCAGAGCAGTTTCCAGACAGTGGCGCCGCCATTGTCGCCATCCACGTGGACTCCGATGTGATGTCGCTTGATGGACGACAGACCTTGGAAACGCAAGCCCAGATCATGGAGGACGGCAAGCTCCACGTCACCGTCAGAAAGTCCAACGCTTCCAGATCCGACATCTTCTCCAGAAGGTCCCATGGCTTCTCTTCCACCACCCCTCGCCCTTCCAACCTCACCAATGCAGAGATTTACTCTCTCCAATCCTCCACCAACCCCACTCCCAGAGCCTCCAGCTTCAACCACTCCGATTTCTACTCCATGATGGCCCCTCCTCGTACCTCCAACTTCGCCACCAACGACGGTTATGCCTTCTCTGCTTCCAGAGGACCAACTCCCAGACCTTCCAACTACGACGAAGATGCTTCCGCAGCTGCTAATGCTAATGCCAACAACAACGACAAACCCAGGCACCATTACCCTGCTCCTAACCCTGACATCTTCTCCCCCGCCGCGTATAAAAATGGCCCCAAGAAGCCCAATGGGCATGCCAGTGCCCCCTCCAAAGCAGAGGATCCAAACAGGGACCTTCATATGGTCGTTTGGAGTTCAAGTGCTTCCCCTGTTTCAGATGTGTTTGGTGGACATGAACACGATCATAGAGAAGTGAAGATAGCTGTGTCTCCCAAAAAAGGTTTTGTTTTCATGCATATAACTTGTAATTTAATCTTGATTTGGTTGTTTCTTATTCTGGTGGTTTTTTATGAACAGGGGAGGGTAACAGAGAGAGTGAAGAGGAGTACCTTGAGAAGGAGGGTTTTAGTTTTGGAAAGAGGGAGATTGAGAATGAGCATGAAGGTGAGAAAGCTGGGAACAGAAATCCAAAAACTATGCCTCCAACGAGTGTGATGACAAGACTTATTTTGATCATGGTGTGGAGGAAACTTATCAGAAACCCCAACACATATTCCAGCCTAATTGGCCTAACTTGGTCACTTATTTCCTTCAGGTAACTATTTTTCTTTTGATCTCTAGAGCATTTCATAGTATATAACCTCATCTTATAAACCTGTTGTTTTACAAGGTTGAGTTATGTACATCTTAATAACTTTCTCAACATTTTGGTTCTGAACATTCTTTTACTTCTTCTGAACTTGTGTTGTGTGTGTTTAGGTGGAACGTGGAAATGCCAGCCATAATTGCCAAGTCTATTTCCATATTGTCAGATGCAGGGCTTGGGATGGCCATGTTTAGTCTTGGTAAGTATACACATGGCTCTTCCTTCGTATTAACATGTTCTCACCTTTGTTTTCTTGGAAAAGAAAAAGAGGGGGCAGAAAATCTTTTCTAGTTCTCTGTTAGCTTTGGTTCATAACTTTTTATTATTATAAAATGTTTTGTTTTGATAAAGAAGTAGGCATGTGTGTGATGTGGTGTAGTTGTATGAATCTAGTGTAGCCAGAGAACAAAGTGAGCAAACAAACAGTATCGTGTTCCTTTTTCTATCTTGTGTTGGTGGGGTTGATGATGATGAAAGGTCTTTCACTACTACAAATTATACCATTTCATAATATACTTAATATATAAGTGAGTGAAGTCACTGATTTTATGATGTTGAATTAGGATTTAAATCCACTTTTGATGTGCATGAGAACAGGTCTGTTCATGGCTTTGCAACCAAGGATCATAGCATGTGGAAATTCCACAGCAGCTTTTTCTATGGCCGTGAGATTCCATACAGGTCCAGCTGTCATGGCCGTTGCTTCCATTGTTGTTGGACTCAAAGGTGTTCTCTTACACGTTGCCATTGTTCAGGTATAGATTCCTCTCTCTCTTTCTTTCTGCTAGCTTCTAACAAAACCAATACAATAATGTTCACTCACACAAGCTCAAAAAATTCCACTGCATTAAAATATGTGTCTGCATATGCCAAGATATGATATTATATTGCAACAAATACTCACTCAAACCTCTTAATTGGTTCAATTTCCTGCTACAATGTCGATCTGCACCTTGGTTGGTTCCCTCATAAAAAGCTTAAAATTCTCTGCAAAATGAGTAATATATTCACAAACTTACATCAGTCTACAAAATATCTTGAATCACAGGTTATATACTGAAATAGTTTTCAATGTATTATCATTACTATTTGAAAGGACAAGAAAACAAAAACCCAACATTTGACTGATTTGTTTGATTTTGTCATTTGAAAAAAATATACAGGCAGCTCTTCCTCAGGGAATTGTCCCATTTGTGTTTGCAAAGGAATACAATGTGCACCCTGATATTCTGAGCACTGGGTAAGTCCAAATTATGATTATAAAATGTGTTTTCTGGTAAAATATTGGAATTATAATTGAAAAATGGTGTTGAAAATGCAGTGTTATTTTTGGGATGTTGATTGCATTGCCCATTACTCTGGTGTACTACATCTTGCTGGGGTTATTATGAGTGAAAGAGAAGATCCATGGAAGCTGGTTTGAGACTTCTTAGAGAAGAAGAACACATCTTCAATCAAATACACAAGCCTCACCATAATTCAATCTAATTATCCTTTCTTTTAGTCAAGATGTAAAATCATGTTTGTACATAATTTTTTTTTATAAAATCACTGTCTTGTTATTTTTTAAATTATCACTCATTAATAGGATGCTTTATTTTCAGTCTATTTATTACTCCTTTATGATCCAATTCAAATTTAAGAAAAAATATATATTTTAAAAAGCTAGATTAGCTTTTATATATTATGTTATTTGAAAGACGTAAATATATAATGATATTATAATCTAAATTATTTACACACAACTTAAATTTTAATTATTAATTCTAAATTATAATGGAGTAAATGTAAAATGAATCATACTTTTAATGTATTTAATTGAAAACATTAATAAACTAATTAAAAATTTATAAAAAATCTTTCTTATAATATCGTGTAAATCTTGCTTATAATAATATGGAATACAAATTGTAGCATTTAGTTAAAAATCCTTTAAGACGTGAGGTTGAACATAGAAGGAAGAGGAGGATAAATAAAAGGTATGAAATTGTAGAAGAAGATTATTGCATAGATGTAATAAATGAGTTTGAATATATTTGATGTGTTTGGAAATATACGAAGGTAGAGAAAAAGGGGTTTGATTTGATGTGGACTGCTTTGGAATATTAGGGAACAACATTCACAATCTAATCTTCAATTTATACATACATTGCCTTTTTTGAGACACCTTTTCTTTTCAGTCTTCCTTTGTTTTTCTTTTTTAAAATATTAATATTCAATTGTCTAAATCAAATATATTAACACCTTTTTTGTTTTTATGAAAAATATTTCATTATATAAATTTCAACTATGGGATATTGTATCGATCGAGGGTGATCCATAAGTAGAGATTCCAATATTTGACTAAAGTCGATTGATACGACTAAAACGATTAAGTATAATAAATGATTAAAAAATCAAATCATAATTAAAGATTAGGTAATACATCTTTAATTATGATTCAAAATTTTAATTCAGTCTGATAAAAAAATGTCCATGATTATTATACAAATAGTTCACATTTCGAAAAAAATGTATGTTGTTATCACGTATTAATTGCACCAAGCATCGAATACCGAGATCTCACTCATAATGTCTTTTACAAATACCATTTGAGCTTGGAGTTTACAAAGACGAGCAGAAGAGACATGAAATGAGAGTTGTGAAATTGTTCCGAAAAGAGGAGTAGAGATAGACCGACGGATAATAAAGACAATTGTTTTCTTAATTTCAACTCCGTTGAAGAAAACAATATCAATACTACCGTCATTAAAATCTTACAAAACAATTATAAATAATTTTTTAATAAAAATATTAAGAAGCATTATATTTAAAAATATAGACTCTTACGTCCTATACTAAGTTTTTGTAAGAATTTATTTTTTGAATAAAATTTCCCTTGGAAATGGAGGAAGAATTTACCAAAAACTCATGAATTGTTTATGGGCACAGAAGCCCAATATCCCCACTGGTATGGTTTTGCTATAATTTTAAAGGTGTTTCTTCTTGCACATTAACAAATTTCTTTCTTGCACCCCATCAATTTTCAAAAAGGGTGTTTTACTTTTTTCAGAATGTTTCTAAAACAAAATTTTCAGAAATGTGTTTTTTGGAATAAATTATTCCGATTCTATAATTTGAAATATATTATTTAGAATAAATTTATCAAATTTTATAATTTTGAAATGCTCTTTTCTTTTAAAAAAATAATATTTTTAAATTATAAAATCCAAAAAATACTTTTAAATTTATAAATATCTTATAAATTATACAATACAGAAGGTGTAAATAAAAAAATTCCATTTTCTTTTAGGATATATTTTTGAAAGGTGTGTTATTAGGAAGATAGGGCCAAGAGTGTATCTAAGAAGGGACAGAAAGCACGTGAGTGGAGGCATCAAGAGGATCCTCCCAATTCAACCACATGGAACCACCACGTGGCCGAACATCATTGGCACAATCAGATCCCAACAGATTCATTTTATGTGTACCAAATAATATCATTTTATTATTTATTCCATCAATGTAGTATAATGATAAGATGATTTTTATTTGAATTTCTTGTATAATATTTTATGCGACCAAGCAAATATTTTTAAAAATTAAAAAAAAAAACTTATGTAATGTAAAAAAGAGATTATGATGTACTTTAAAATATAAAAAAAGAGAGCTTTGTGTAAACTTTTGAAAAACCACAATATTAACAAAATTTGAAGAAAAAAAGCCCCACTCAACTTCAAAATAATGCATTCTTATTAAAAAAATATACTTTTTAACTTTTTATGGGCATAGAGATTTACTTACATTCAAATTTGATAGAAATATATGAGACTTAACATTTTTCTTAAATGGTATTGTCATGTCGGATACATATATCGGATATCGATACTCATAAAACATGTATCGATAAAATATCAAATTTAAAAAATATTTCTTAGATTTTTGACAATTTTAACATTATTATAATATAATTTTAAAAAAATACATTAATTTTCTAAAAATACAAATTTATTGTATAAATTTTTATTATAATTACAAAAATAAGGAACAAATCATGTTGAACCAGCTATGAGAAACATGTTTTTGTTAAAAAAATTGTGAAACATAGTTTTCCACATAAATCTTTATTGTCAATTTATATAATTCATAATTATATAATATATAGATCTGTGTCATCGTATTTGCATTTTAGAAATTATACTTATCTCCGTGTCAATATTCTTGTTCGTGTTGTATCAATGTCTTTGGTACATTGATAAAAAGTAACATTTATTATTATGAATTTAGTGTGAAATTTATGGGTTATAAATAATTTGAGTGATATAAAAAACCAGGTGTGTATAACATATGGTTGATTTAATTTGTAATAAATATTAATAGTGAAAAAAGCATAGTGTATATTTGATATGATATTTGTTGTAGAAGAAGATGGTGTGTTATATATATAGATATAGATATAGGGTTGAAGCGGAGAAAGAAGAGATAGAAAGAAAGGAAAGAAGGGTAATGCAGCAAAGAGGAGGAAGTAACAACCGTAGATCAAGGAGTTTCTCAAGGTCTCGTCTCGCAATTGAAGGCACTTAGCCATCGCACCATTTTCTTCTCTCTGTTTTCTTCTTTTCTCTTCTTCTCTTCTCTGTTCTGTTCTGTTCTGTTCCTTCATCAATGGCTTCAGGTCAGATCGCCCCTTTTTCTTTCTTTCTTTCTTCTTCCATTTTGATCAATTTCAACTTAACTCATCGCTTTTCATTGACTCTTATGTGCAGGAAATGAAAATGGTGTCAATGAGCGCGACATGCAGAAACTCTACTGGGTTCAACATTCCGCTGATTTGTCCGTTGAGGCAATGATGCTCGATTCCAAAGCCGCTCATCTCGACAAGGAAGAGAGACCCGAGGTCTTCTCTCTCTCTCTCTCTCTCTTATCCTTTAATCTTTGTTTCACTCACCTTGCAATACGCATTTCAAAATATTCTCCTTCAACTTGATCTCTTATAGATTTGATCTGTTCGCTCCAACAAAACCAACAACTGTTGTACTGTTCTTGTGCTGTGTCTTTTCTCCCTCGTCTTGAAAACTGTATGGGTTACACTTTGGACTGCAAATTTTATCTTTTCAGGAAAAGTCATCACTGCTTGCCACATCTTTGCTTTAGATCCATCTATTTTACATTGCTAAAATATGCTTCTGAAGTAAATTCTCTCTTCTTCCTGTGCCATATTTGGGTTTATGGTTATAATTGTGAATCAAATTAGTACTTTATCCTGTTAATTTGCTTTATATTACAAGCAGCAGAGTGGGTTGCAAGTTTCTCTGTGTATGTACACATTTCTCAATATCTCACCCCCTTTTCTTCTTTAAGCTGTTCGTGCTTTTGCAGGCAACTCATCTGTTCTATTTTTGTTTACCTAGGTACTTTCTCTGTTACCGCCGTGTGAAGGAAAGTCCGTTATAGAGCTGGGAGCAGGTATCGGAAGATTTACTGGTGAATTGGCTCAGAAAGCTGGGCAGTTGCTTGCTGTGGACTTCATTGAGAGTGCAATCAAGAAGGTCTTGCATGGTTTCTTTATTCCGAAAATTAATATGGTTTATTCATGCCAATTTTATACATACGCGCATTATGAAGTAACCTGAATGACTCTCGTCTTTCGCAATGTTTTGCAGAATGAAAGCATCAATGGACACCACAAGAATGTCAAATTTCTGTGTGCTGATGTCACATCTCCAAACATGTCTAATAGTGTTTCTGAAGGATCGGTTGATGTGATTTTCTCGAATTGGTTACTTATGTATCTTTCAGATAATGAGGTCAGTTTTGTTTATTTTAGAGAATATAAGTTTGCAAAATTTTCAAGATTCTGTACTCAATGCGGGCCTTCAGGAGTTACCCTTTTTGTTTTTCTCTTGATCCCTTAGGTTGAAAAATTAGCTGAAAGGATGATCAAATGGTTAAAAGATGGTGGGTATATATTCTTCAGAGAATCTTGTTTCCACCAATCTGGAGATTCAAAGAGAAAACACAACCCTACGCACTACAGGGAACCTAGATTTTACACCAAGGTTTGTTCTTTCGAGTGTGGTTACATTCCTTCCTCAGTCTGTTTGAATAAAAATGTGCTGGACGTCAAGTTTGTGCTCATTTGTAGTGTATGATTTTTATTTTATGGAGTCAAAACCTTTAGATTAAATTCAATAAAGCATATTTTAAAGTGTAATTAAACTGGTTTAGTGGGAGTTTTTGTGGTTGGAAATATGGACCGTGGATCGTGGGTTCCTTTCCAAATTTTAGTGTCTGTTTCGTGTTAAATTCTTTTCAAACTAAAATTTCTTTTTGACAATGATTGGGTTTAAGTACTCATGGATAAGTAGTGCCCAGTCGATGTGAACCATATCCGGTAAGTTTAACTATTGAGATTTTGATGAAAATAATATTTTTACATGCTAGCAACTTAAATTAAACTCAGCTGAAAATTGTCTTAAAACAGATGTAATTCCCTGTTGCAAGAGAAAAGATCTTTGATCTGTTTTATGCCACGGTTTCAAGATTTTTCTGTTTTATGTATAGTCGGCATAGATAAAGAGCTGTCTGTATTTTAGAGGAAACAACCTTCTCTAAAACCTTGGTTTTGATGACTTTGATCTCTGAACCCTTTTTCTCATGCAGGTTTTTAAAGAGTGTCATATGAGTGATAATACTGGAAATTCCTTTGAGCTTTCTCTCATTGGCTGTAAATGCATTGGAGCTTATGTCCGAAACAAGAAGAATCAAAACCAGGTAATAAAATTGGGTTTCCATTTCTTGCAAAGTATTGTAATTAATTTCTGCTTACCCAATTGACTGACTATAACTGTTTTGTTGCATAGATCTGCTGGATATGGCAAAAAGTTAAATCAGTAGACGATAGGGGTTTCCAGCGGTTCTTGGATAGAGTTGAATACAGTCATAAGAGTATTTTACGATATGAGCAGATGTATGGCCCAGGCTTTGTGAGCACCGGTGGACTTGGTATGCCTTAAAAATTTTCTTTCTCTGGTTATGCATTACTATCGTAGAGATCTTTCCTTTTTCCTTAAAACTGATATGGTAGTATGATCTTACTTACTGTCCACAAGAGCGATCTCTTCTCATTTACCGGATATACATAACCAGCTGGTTGCTATGTAGTGATTTGCTCCATGACTACAAGGTCTTCATAAGTTATGATTTTGGAATTGTGAGAGGGACCTTGCCGTGCAAGAAAGAGTTGTTCATTATTTCCTACTTTTTTCTTTCATTCTGAAAATGTAGTTTCTGTCAATGGCGAAATATTTGTACGACAGCTCCATTTAATATAGTTTTGATTTTTAGACTATTTCATAAACTTTTTGCAAAATGTGGCATTTCATCATTCTTAGTTTAATATATTCTTTGTTATAGAAATATGTAATTATACTCTTTTGATTAATAAATTCAGTTGTTATGAACATATTTATATGCATATTTTTTTCTCTCTACTAGCATATAGGAAGTGTAGTCTCTTTTTGGTAAAAATGACTAGAAGATCTGATACTTTGATCACTTAATGTTGTTCTATTTTTCCTCTCATTCTTAGATTGCTTAATATTGTATCATACTTGGGTATTTTTTTAAATCTTTTTTCTTCTGAAAATCTCATGGTCTGAATCTTGGAGGTCAGGTGCTGTGTGTTTATAATTGTTGTCTCTATGTATCTTAACCTGCCATGTTCTGCTTCTCTTCTTGGCAGAAACGACAGAGGAATTTGTGGCAAAACTAGGATTAAAGCCTGGTCAGAAAGTTCTGGATGTTGGTTGTGGTGTTGGGGGAGGTGATTTCTACATGGCTGAAAATTTTGATGTCGAGGTTGTTGGCATTGACCTCTCCATAAATATGATTTCCCTCGCCATTGAACGTGCTATTGGACTGAACTATGCTGTTGAATTTGATTGCGCGGATTGCTTTAAAAAATCGTATCCTGACAATACATTTGATGTAATCTACACTCGTGACACCATGTTACATGTCAAAGTAAGAAGCTGTCCTTTTTCTTTTCCTGTTTAATTGTTGATTTTGGCAGTGTTATGCGTTATACCTTGAAATACATTAAATATCAAATGTGATATGCGGAGGAGAAACCAACTTTACTCTGGATCAATGCAGGATAAACCGACATTATTTAGATCATTTTACAAGTGGTTGAAACCTGGAGGAAAAATTCTAATTACCGATTATTGCAAAAGTGCTCAAAGTCCGTCTTCAGAATTTGCCGAGTACACTAAAAAAGGAGGATATTATCTCCATGACATGAAAGCGTATGAGAAGGTATTGTTGGCTTGTGCTATCAGTGTAAACACCTTGCTTAATATTAACTTATCCTCTGATTGTCAATCTCCTCTTCTAAATCTTTTTCAGATGCTCGAGGATGCTGGATTTGATGATCTCATTGCTGAAGATCGAACTGATCAGGTTTTTGTGACCTTACGATATACTCTGCTTAGTATCTGCATTTTTTTATTGTGATTCTAAAGTACTAATAGCTTTATTACTTGTGCGGTTTAGTTCGTGAAAACGCTACAGAAGGAGTTAGATGCCCTTGAGAACAAGAAGGATGATTTCATTCGTGACTTCAGCGAGGTGGGTTTTTTCATTATGTTTATAAGATAGTTTTTTTTATGGCATTTGTTTCTCTGTTAAAAACCATTGACGGTGGGATTCATTGCTTTCAGGAAGATTACAATGAAATTGTGGAAAGATGGAAGGCAAAGCAGAGCAGGGGTGCATCTAAAGAGCAGATGTGGGGCTTGTTCATTGCCAAGAAAAATTGACATGCTTTGTTGCTGTCATTTGTCTTGTTCTATTATATTTAGTTTATGTGTGACTCTAGTTTTCCATATAATAATGTTTTGAATAATGATTTCTATGTTATTCTTGGTTTAAAGTTCATAGCTTTAGGATAACTTGCCATTGGCATTGGTTTGAATAATTGGTGAATCTGCTAGAACCACTTCACGCCCATCTTATTTGGATAAAATACAGTTTTGACCGTGAAGATGCTGGAGAAAATCATTTCATTACAAGGCCAACGTTTAAATAAGAATCAAAAGAAATATTATCTTCCTAAAAAAGTTTAAATAAATAGATCCATAATCTTGGTGGTGATAAATAGTGAGTTATGTGGTTCTTTAATTAGTGTATTTGGTTCATATAATTTTAACTAGTAGTATGTGATATGTAATAAAAAATAATTAATACTAAAATCGTATATGTGAAAAATAATTTTTATTTTTATTAAAGACAAGAAATTCTAACACACTTTTTTTAAGGTGAAATTAAAATTTTCAATGTGAGACAAGTTGAGTTCTTCAATAATTTTTTTTGCATACAATAGGATAAAAAAAATAAAGTAGAAAGAGGAGAGAGAGAGACGAAGATGGTGATACAGAATACAAAAGGAAGTGTGCATGACGTGACTGTTTTAATTAATATAATAAAAAATGCACTTTTTTTCTTACAGTTTTCTATATTAAACTGGTTTGCTCAAAGCTAAAAACCCTAACCCTAGCAGAGAAAGAGAAAGACAGAGAGAATGGGATCGGTGGACAAATACACGATTATGACACTCAAAGATGTTTTTAAATCTGTGGATCAGAAAGTAAATGTGGTTGGCGTTGTTCTTGAAACTGGCTTCCCAAAGCCAACAGCGGGCACGGGTAAACCCTAAACCCTAAATTTCTTCATTTCGCTTTACAAAGTTTGGATCTTTCGGAGTTTCACTGGCAATGATGATTAAAAGGCCGGACTTACGGCTGCCATTTACTTCCTTGGTAGTAGATTGATGAACTTTATCGTGAAAGTGTGTTCTGAGCCAGCACTCCCTATTTTCCTTTTCCTTTTCATGTCGTTTTTTAAAACAATGTTGAAATAGAGGAATGAGGGAAAGATAGAGGAAAGTTTGAAGCTGATAGAAAACAAAATTTTCAATTTTGTTTTTGTTTTTATTAGTTAACTTTTCCATTCTTACGAGCTTGTGCTTTTGGTCCCCTTAATTTTGATGAATACTCACACTCAAGTGTATGTTCTTTACTTTAGGTTTCAGGTCTCTCCCAAGTTATCATTAACATGTAACATCTGCTAACTATATATTTTATCATGTATAAATAATGCAGATTTCTGTTCCATCCTCAAAATAATTGATGCCACACATCACGATATGGCCATGACTGTCAACATTTTTGCTGAAAGTACAGAAAAACTTCCCCTTGTTGCTGCTGTTGGGGATGTAATTCAACTTTGTCGTGTCTTGGTAATATCTAATACTGGTATTAACTTTTGTATGTAGAGATATGTTTGCTTTTGTTTTCTGGTCCTTCTTGGCTTTTATATACATGTTTCTGATGATAAAAAGGCTTTCATGTTGACATGTTATTTCATAATTCTGCCAAGAACTGGAAATACATTGAGCATCAACTCTTCATTTGCTTCATTCTGTGGTTGAATGGAAGTAAACTTCACTAAGTGTAGAAATAGATAGACAAATTTGTTCTTTTTTTCTATGAACTTTTTCTCTTGTAATTTGTAGGTAAAAGAACATAATGGGGAAGTAAATGCTGTTTTCAACAAAAAATATTCCTCATTTGCTTTATTTAAAGGCAAAGATGGTGATGATTTATACCCGTATCAAGTTTATTCTAATTTTCACCCCAGATATGTAGACAAGTTGCTCATACATAGGCTGAGAAAATGGCTTGTCAATTTCCAGCTTCATGAAGGTCCTCTATTATACCTGAATTCAGTTTATATTTGTCTTTAATTTCTGTTTTCTAATTTAAACATAATCTGCACATGCATGTATACACTCAGTTACTTCTAACTCGTGGTCAAATCAAAAGGTGAAAGAACTCGGTTTAAATTCTCTTCTTACAATCCATAATTATTCTTCTATGTATAAATCTCAAGACATAAACTGCTTGGGCATTTTCTAAAACGCTCATTAAAAGAATCTGAATCCCTGGTATGAACATGTAATTGATTCGAAGAGGAAAAAGTTGTTTGAGGCATATTGCATTCCTTCTTGGGCCTGTAGAATTATTGTGATGATACGATACTTAGTTACTTGTCAGGCAATGCTTCTTTGGTACGGGTGACTTCTGGAAGGAGTATGTTGCTGTTTGTTATAAATTAGCTGGTTCTAAATTAATTTGCTTGATCAAGATCATGCATCATCTTTAATGAAATCAATTTATGCTTTAAGGTTTTCTGCTTAAGTGGTTCAGTAGTTATTGGTTTATTATTAACTTCATCTAGTTTTCTATTGTGAACTGTGTAGATTCTAGTAAATTTCCCATGTTCAGAGAAATCAAGGAAGAGACTTACATTAATTTGGCATGCAAGGTAATTCAGCTATTTTCTAGTTCTGATATTTTGTATGATTGAGTTTGAGAGATCCTACTTTTACTTTTAGTTGTTACCACACCAAGTTGTTGATTCTTTATCATACTTTTACTTTTTTTGTTCCACATTAAGATCCTTCACTGCTGTGAGGCTGCGAACGATGAATGGTTTATCTTTGCCTGGGATGGTACCGATACCCTACCAAATGCCATATCTTCAAAGTGAGTTGCTGCTATTTTACTTTTACGTTGTCAGCTCAGTTCATTTTCCCAAATGTACATCCAGAGTTTGTATATAATTAATTTCTTATAACTGCTTTCTAGTACTCTTTTTATAAAGTTCTATTGAAGGCAAGTTGCTGGAAATAGGCATAACAATTCCATGGTTGGTGTTTTATTGCTTTCCATTCAGGAAAATTAATGATATTATTTTTTCGATTATTGTGTGCTATTTATCTTCTCCAACACTCCCCTCCCCCTTCTTACTTGGCTGTGGCAAAGGAAGTTTTGACAGGTGGTTTAATTGTAATGACATCCCAAGAATTGTAAAGTTTAGATTGGATAAAATGTTTTTATTTTTATATTATAAAAAACATCACCTGGGAGCATTAAGTGAGTTAAAATAGGATGGAACATAGCATTTTAATAATGGAATAGCTAATCGAATTGAGTATAACTGTATAAGGTTAACTGGTGACAAATTTTGTCCACTAAAAAAGGTGGAACCAAGGGGAATAGGACAAAACTATTCCACTGTCTGTGTGCCAAATGCTACCTTAGATTGGAGTAATGTTTATTTCGCTTAACTAGGTTTCACAATTTTGTTTGCTTTTTGTATTAATTATAATATTTTAATTTGTGAGAGTGGTCTAATATAAATTTTATTTGTTTTCTGAATTGCAGCTTAGAAGATGAACTTAATCATCCACTTCCTTTACAACTGGAACCTTTTCCTTTGCCAAGAGAGATTTTATGTACTTTTCCAGCTGTTGGATCCATCCTGAGAATAACTTTGGAGGAATGTGTTGGGAAGAGGCAACTCTACCTTCTAAGCATTGGTAAATGGGTCAAGTTTACGAATATGCGTCTTGAGGTGCGTGATGGACTGTGGCATGGTATTTTTACGCGTTTTACAAAGGTTCGATATACACCAAACGAAGATCTGCTCATTGTAGAACGTCAAAGGTGGTTGCTTATTTAGTTCACTCTACATGGATTCATGGATTATCAGTTAACTGAAACCTCTGCACGAACTTTGTACCAGGTTGTCTGATGAGAGACTATCTCTGAAATCAGGAAGAATGCTTTATTCCAGCTTCCCTGAGCCTTCGCCGATTACAGGTATTTCATTCTCGACACACTAACTCTTTGATTGGTGAACGTTGACTTAGATTTATGGTTTTCTTTTGGGATGAGACTAAGCTTTATCTTACAGCTGTCAATTGTCATGATCATGTGACACCCGTTACTTTAATGAGTGTCCTCACTCATTCAGAGGTACTATTAATTATTTTCTTCACTTAAACCCACTCTCTTAACATCAAACTCTCTATTGCTTGATGCTATTTACCTTTGAGCATTACTGTTGCTGTTCAACTTTATAGCTAAATTCTTATGTTGAAGGTGACGGCTAAATTCAAGTGTGTTGTTCGGGTAGTAGCAGCAATGCCATGCCAAGCTGAACTTCTCCGCTCTTCTGCTGGGACATATAGAATGCGGCTAACACTAGAGGATTCAACTGCTAGAATCCATGCTTATGTAATTGATGAGGATGGGGTTAGAACAAACTTTGACTTGTCTGTTTTTGGGATCTTTTTGGCACCAATTACACCCCATGCACGTATAAATGATCTTTACTGTTGGGTGGCCATTGTTGATTTCAACTTGCATTCTTAGCAATTATCTGTTCTAGTCTTGCAAAATGTTTAATTTATTTATTGGGGTTCTGCTTAGCTGATTTTTTTTCTGTACTTGGCATGATGGTATATGACAGGAGACCCTTTTTGATGGTTATCCGGGCGTTGAACAGTTGAGAAGGAAGCTGGAGAAATTACTTGGAATAGAATGTGATGGTAGCAAGGATGGGGAAAAGGATACTCCAAGAAATCCACCATGGATTTGTGTTTGTCTCAAGTCATTCTATGTCCAGAAGGCTGATATCTGGGGTAGTAGAAACTTCAGAATATTTGACACCAAAATAGTGGGAGATGCATGATAGAATGGATATGTGGTTATGAATCCTGTTTTTTTGCCTCCTTTTGAAGGAATATGTGGGGAAAGTGGAGGATCCTAGGTAATGCAACTCCATTTTGCTATGTGCATAGAAACCCTTTTTTGTAAATCTTCCAGGGCTTTATTTTCTATGTAAAAACATGTAAGTAAATGAAATGCACAAATTAAATATATATTTATATATGTCTGTTTCAAAGTTAAATGTTTTTATGCACTGTAGTTTTTAAGTAATTATAAATCAGTAGTAGATGATATTTTATACAATATGATATGTACATGTCGATATTTATTTTGAAATATAAATTGCAAAAATTCTTTCTCTACTGATTATATTTGATATTTTGAATGGAATGGTTTCAAGAGTTTTCATAGAATTCTTTCTCTTCAGATATTTATTCGAATAGGGAAGTTTTTAATTTTCTCAGTCCTGTCTCCGTTAATATATCTGTCTGTTTTTGAAATTGAATCTCAACCTGTGAAGTTAGTAATGTTAATTTAAAATATAATGTACTTTTAATTTATTCATTGTGTACGGTTAAATGGTCTTTTAATGAGACTCCCGAATTTTAACTGAATAAAAAGTACAATTTTTTTAATGTTGTAGTTTTAAGCTTTGAACCAGAATAATAAACTTATAATATTATTTATATATTCAAAAAAACATTTATTAATATATATGCATATAATTTATTTTCATGTATTGAGCATGATAAAATATTTGTAGACTTTAATTGTTTTTAACTATGTTTAATCTAATACAATTTAAGCATATAGAATATTAATAAATCAAATTCATGTATCGGGACAGTCCACTTTTTCTCCGGTTCTTTGTTTAAAATGAGGGAACTTTACAAGATTTCACTTGGATAAAGCCAAACATAAATTTCGTCTTGGATAAAGAAAGGTACAATTTCGTCCAATTAAACACCCTTATTACTGACTCATATGTATTGTGCAAATTACATGTGAAACCATAAACGGGGACTTATTTATTTAATGTTGAATCAGTGTGAATGGGAAGTACTTTATATAATAAAATCTAAAAGAACTTAAAGAGGTTCTGCGCTGGTTAGTGAAATTGTTCTGTAATTTGGATAATAAAAGAGATACAAAATCTTACAAAGCGTATGGATGTTGCTTGGGGTCTCATATTTTGGGTTTGGGGTTTTGGGTTATGTGAAAAGGTGTGAAAGCCGTGCCCCTACCTTACCAATGAATATCTACAATGCACTTATAAGTTTCCCTATGGTACAATTCGGCCTATAACTAAAAGACACGGAATATATGTAATAGGGAAGGAGAAGCTGAACTAGAGTGCTGCAGGTACACCAAGGTCGTTATGGTGATTTGGCTGAGCCACCTCTCCAGCTGCAACACCAGCTTGCCTTCGTTGCCTCTCCCGGAGATATAGCACAGTTATGAGGCATGCAAAGAGGGTCAGAATGGTAGCATTTCCCTCCTCCATCAGCACATTCTCCACCCAAGCTTCTAATTTAGGATACAGTTCTGGCAATGAATCAATCACGTGGACCTGATCAAAACAATAAGCACAATGCAGTCCAACAGTGAGAAATCTGAAATATCGTTGAAAAAGTGAAAAAGCAAAGTTACACACTGAGGCCACTGAGAGCGTTGAACACCAGAATTTATGAATCACATGTCAATCACACCACACTGAATCCAAAACCTTATAGTGATAAGTTTCTTGATATTTGTTCTTATATATTATTTAACTTGCTCATTGCTATACAATGTATGATTCCAACTTCAAAAAACTCTTAAACATGAGTCCCTTCACATTATAAACTCTCCTACACACTGTCTTGATTCATGGACAGGTTGCAAGAGATCATTCGCATTCCATGATCCACCACCACCAACTCCATTATACTCGTTTGAGGTGAATACCAAGAATAATCGACTTTGATATTCACGACACACGAGCATAGATACGAGACAATAGGTTTTTATGTTTTTTTCCTTATATATCTAAACTTGTCCATTTCTATGAAATGTTGGATTCCAATTCACACTTGCATTCCAATAATGACAGGGTAATGACAAAGAAAAAAGAGGTGGAGTGATGCAGTACACAATATTAAGAGATTATACACCAAATAAGCTCGCGTTGTCAAATTTGAGTGTATAACTCCTTTGTATCAAATAAAACTCTTAACAGTAACTAGAGAAGTATGTTGTGAGTTAGGTGTAATTGACTTCGTCAGTTTGTTACAACTGATTCCTATCGAGTCACTGTAGTATATTCAATCTATAATAAATACATTTTCTCTCTGTATGCCACTCTTTAGAAGGAAAAAAGCTAAGTTTTGTTGATGAAATATAAACAGCTCGATAGGTCATTCACTAAGATTCTTCTTCAGTAAATATAGATAATATATATCAATACATTTAATGCATGGGTTATTAGGTAAACCAAAGAAACTTACCATGAAACTGTCATCATAGTTCTTACGAATCCACAAGCTTGAAAGAGCCAGCGTAACTGGCAACTTTGCTGCACGATCATGATCTAGAGCTTCATCATAGTAACGTTTTGCTAGATGAAGGTCAAATGGAAGTCCTTGGCCATGCTCATGCATGTATCCAAGATTGAACATGGCTTGTGCATTAGATTGTGACTTGGCATGCATGTAAGCTTCAGCAGCTCGCTCATAATCCCTGGCCGTACCCTGACATGAGGTGTAGAAGGAAAACACAAGAAAGTGAAAAAATGCAGGGAAAGAGAGCAAAATGGCTGAAATTGAATTCACAGCATTGCACATGGTCAATTCATCCCAAAACCACATACCCGACCATAGTAATATGCATCTCCAATGAGTAAAGCAGCATGTTCATTACCCTGCTCAGAAGCTTGCCACCACAGAGAATGTGCTCTCTGATGCCTTTCTGCATCAGTGCAAAATCCAGATTCACCCATGCACATGCTACGTTCCCCATATTTGTCAAGAATCCAAGCAGCATTACTTTGCGCCACCTCATACCCCATCTCAGCCATTCTTGAATACAACATAAATGCCTTGCCAAGATCACCTTTTAAGTATGACTCTAGAGCCCATCTGGACAAAGAACTCCATGGGCCCCGCTCAGCAACGAGTTTGTACAGTGCAGTAGCCTAAAAAAACAAAAAGGAATGTTAGCACATACTTCGTTGGCAGAGACTTTGATGATACAATAGTCATTAAGGAATGAAAAATACAGCATTACATGAACTCAATTTAAGGCCAGTACTCAGATTAGGTTTCTATAATAATAGCCGCAGTATTCAAATAAATTATACATACAATCCCAAATGGTATTACCCAAAATATATATGTGTGTGAGCCATTGCGGGTACACAAAGCTACAAACAGGTGATGTATTAGGGAACCCAAACAAAATGAAAACTACCTGTACCTTATCAGTCATGTAATCCATATGCACCACTCAACACAGAACTTTCAAGAACTATGTAGAACAAAATCTAAAGTATTCAGATATCACTGCCATCAATAATATGAAGAGCGGGAACACTAAACAGAAAAAAAAATCCTCAAAACACTCAAACATCACTAGTCGATGTCCCTTTTGAATAAGTAGACGCTCATTATCTCTTTCAGGACCGTTGAGTTCTTAGTTTATAGCTGTCATACTACAGTTTGGAGAATAATATACTTCAAATTAGCCAACATACCGTAATCCCCATCTAATTAACTCACAAAAACTGAAACAGTAAGGAATGTTTTATAAAGTGGTAATTGTCCTTCTAATTGTAAGTAGATAAAGGCTTGTATCTAGAACAAAATCAGTATAATATAATTGATTCTTCTGATAATCATCAATCCCAAATTTTAATCCCGCCTTTTGATTAATTTCATTCATCTGGTGCAAGTATCAAAACACATTAAAGCAGTATTCAGTAACATTTAAGAACAATTATGTCAGCCCAAATTTTTAGACTGCCAGACTGATGAACAAATAATTAGGTCATCAACAGAAAATTGCAGTTATCATAAACAATATTGGATATGATTAAACTGACATTAGACAACTCAAAGTTAAATATATCTCTTACATATTCTGAAATATATTACATTGTATTAGAATTACGTGAGGATCATACTACCATCAGACTGTCACATACATTAATCCATCAGATTTAGCAACACTTTCACAAACAAAGAATCAATCAACTTACCAAGTGAATATTCTTCTTGAACCCAACACCATTGTGGAAAATCTTAGCCAACTGGAAGAACGCCTTTGGTTGACCATTGTTAGCAGCCACCACGAAGAACTTACAAGCCTGCTTAACGTCCCTCTTGACTCCAATCCCCTTGAGATACATGACACCCAAGTTATAGTGCCCCCCAACCTCCTCGTTCTCTGCAGCCTTTTCAAAATACTCCTTTGCCTGTGATTCATTAATCATATCATAAGTCAAGGATAACTGCACAAACACACACACACACACACGCAGAAAGGGAGCCAAATAATGACAAGGTGGAAATATAACCACAATCCTACTTTAGTGTAATTCTTCTGGTCAACTCCATAGCCTTTGACATACAAATATCCCATGCCATTATAAGCAGAATACAGCTGGTGCTTGGAAGCAAGCGTGAGCCACTCAAACGCTTTGGTGTAGTTTCTCTCAACACCTGCTCCCCTAGCATAGATCTCTCCAAGAAGTTCCATAGATCGTGGCTCTCCCTTCTCCACAGCCTTCGAAAACCATGACAGCGCCTTGGAGTGATCACGCCTCAATCCCCTGAGGCCAAAGTAGTAAAAGAGGCCAACTTTGTACATGGCGGCAGCATTCCCCTTCTGGGCTTGATACTCCAGTATCTGAAAGTCCTCGTCCTCTTCCCCCTTTGATTTTCTCAGAGCCTCCTTGTTCTCCTCAGCCCCATTGTGGAGCCTAACCGGTTCAATCACAGGGGAATCTTTCGAAATCAGAAAATTATTCACAGCCACTTCAGCTAATTCAGCATACAGATTAACAGCTTTGTCAAACATCTGTACCAACGGCGATACAATTCATCACAATACTCACAGAAATCGTAAAGACAGATGAATCACTAATCAGAAAGGGGAAAAGAAAGACTCACGTCTTGGCGCGTGTACTTATAAGCCAAAGCCATCTTGGACTGCATGTTGCCACCCTCGGCGGCGAAGTGGTGGTATAAGAACGCCTTCCCCTTGCTTCGCTCTCTCAGAAGCCCCATTTCCCACAAAAACCCTAGAACCGATTGGGCGGCGGGGTGGCCGGTCTCGGCCTCGGCAGCAATCTCTGATGCGCCATCCTCAATGAGGGCGGGGTGACCGGACATGAGTTTGTCGACGGCGGAGTAGTAGGCAGCGTCGGATTCCGATAGAGGCTGGGGATCTCCGGCGGGGGGCTCGAAGATGGGGCGCCATGAGCCAGGGTCGAGGTCCTCCTCGGATTTGTGGGCGTCTCCATCGCCGAGCTCGTCCCACTCGGCGGAGGAATCGTGTTCAGCGCTAGGGTCGTCCTTGAAGTCTTCCTGAGAGAGGACGAGCACGAATTGGCGTGCGGCGACGGAGAGAGAGAGAGTGAGGAGAGAGAGAGAGAGGGCGAGAGAGAGGAACAACCACTTGGGGCCAGGCATGGTTCTTGCCGATTGCAATCCCCACCACTTTTTGGGACTGAAATGAGAAATGCTGATGCAGAGGGTATTCTTGCAATTATAATCTTCAACTTCTCTTTGCCACGTTTTTTATGAACATTTCTCCACTAGGAATTTGCCATGTCAGCTTCCTTTTTGGGCTTAGCCCACCTCACTAAAATCCTCCTCGATCAAAAAGTCTCAATTTAATTGGGTAATTACTTCCTGCACCACCCAATTTCATTATGAAAAGACGAAAATGTCCTTAGATAAAATGTAGGCTATATAAAATCTGGAATATGTTCCTGATTTTTTTTCCATACCAAAATTTTTGTATTGTAGATTTTTTTATACGGTGAGATTTTGATTTTTGATTTTATTTTTATTTCTAGAATACAATAATCTCTTCCAAATCTTCTTTTTCAAAATGCATTGTTTTCAAATTTGGATTTTTATTTCTGGAATAAAGGGTATTTTTGGGAATTTAAAATTGTGTAGGGTGCAGATCAAAATGATTGGGTGTAGAAAGAATTTTCCATTTAAGTGAAGTATTTGTTTCAATAATTTTATTTTAATATATAATTTCATTTCTAAAACTTTTAAGTATCAGGACAATAACTTCAAAATGTAACTTGAATAAGCATAGTTAAAATGGTATAGAAAGTCAAACTTAAAAGAAAGATAATTTTAAAGAAAAGGTAAATAGTTTAACATTGAAATAAGAGGAAGATAAAGTAAGAAAAGAATCTTTGAATGATTCACATTGCAAGGGAGGGCTCATCTAGTGGAAGAAGAATCTCAGAGCTCTGGGGAAGGCTCTTTCTTCTTCACTCTTAAATCTTCATTTTTCATTCTTCATTCTTCTTTCTCCTCTTCTCACTACCAATGTCTTCTCTCCTAGGTAAGCTTCTCTTCTCAGGATTCAATCTTCTTAAAGTCAATTGAGTAGTATTTCAGTCTCTGAGACTCAAAACTTTGACAGATGATTGCAGGGAACACTTATTGGAAGTGGATGCAAATGCCAAACTCAAATTCGACATAAGGAATCTGACGAGAGTTTCCCACGATGGGGTTTCAATCCTCAAAGGCATCAACCTTCATATCCCAAAGGGTGTCACCGTTGGGATCATAGGCCCCAGCGGCAGCGGCAAGTCAACGCTCTTGAGAGCCTTAAACCGCCTCTGGGAACCGCCCTCCGCCTCCGTCTTCCTCGACGGCCAAGACATCTCTCATCTCGACGTTCTCTCTCTCCGCCGGAAAGTTGGCATGCTCTTTCAACTCCCTGCCCTCTTTCAAGGTCTCAACCCTGCTAAATATATACTAAATTCAAAGAAAGTTTATTTTTTGTGGTTGTGTTTGAATTGAAGCTTGTATTGATTTTGGAGGGTATCTATTCTATAGGCACAGTTGGCGACAATGTGAGGTATGGACCAGGGCTTAGAGGGAAAAAGCTAAGCGATGATGAGGTGCGCAAGTTGCTGGAAATGGCAGACTTAGATGCTTCTTTCATGGACAAGTCCGGTGCTGAACTCTCTGTGGGTCAAGCTCAAAGGGTTGCACTTGCTAGGACTTTGGCTAATTCACCAGAGGTGACATCAAATTAACTTTTTTTTGTGTTTGCTTTTCTGTTTGTAATGTTGATTTGATTTGGGGTAGGTTTTGTTGTTGGATGAGCCTACTAGTGCGTTGGATCCTATATCGACAGAGAACATAGAAGATGCCCTGATGAAGCTGAACAAGAACAGGGGCATGACAGTGATCATGGTCTCTCATAGTATCAAACAAATACAGAGGATTGCTGACATGGTGTGTCTGCTTGTTGATGGTGAAATTGTTGAAGTTCTGAAGCCTGATAAACTCTCCGAGGCCAACCATCCCATGGCACGAAGGTTTCTTGAACTCAGTTCATAGGGGTCCCAACCTAAGGCAAGAGTTGTCAAATTCTATCTCCACTTATTTGGTTTTTACAACTTTTTTTTGTCTGTTCTTATTTGTTTGTGTATGTTAAGACTGCTTCATGACATTGTGGCTGACATAGGATTGTGGTAGTGGAGGTTTAGTTAAAATATGATGTTTTTGAATATGATATTCAACAAATAGGATGTGTAAATATACTCAATTGTGTCGATCAACAGACACGAAGATTCATACGACATAGGAAAATATGGATACGGATACAGATTTAAAATGTAGAACACAAATATACAATTCTATAAAATTTATTATCTTTTATAATTTTTTTAGAAAAGAAAGATGTTTTTCATTGTTAATTTAGAAAGATTTGTTTCTTATTTTTATAATTATAATAAAAATTTATACAATAAAATTAAGTTTTTAAAAATTAGTGTATTATTTTTTTTAAATTATGTTAGAATTATTAAAAATTTAATAAATTTTTTTTGAACTGGACATTTCATTACTACATATTTTACAAATATTGATATTTGATACATTGTTTTCCACATATACACACCAATTAATATTCCAATTGGTGCAGATTTTGCGCAGAAAGTTTTGTTTTGTTGCGGTTAAAATGGCAAAAGGACAGATGTGTTGTCGTTTGGGTTCACGCCTGTTCAACAATAACCAAATATTCCAATTAACTTTCAATTATTGCACCAATGTTTCGGCTTTAATATTCAACTTCCTTACTCTGTTATAAGCTTATTACGATCAAATTATTTGTAACTTCTTAATATTAATTAATACATTTTACTCATCATCATTTACTTATATATTTTTATACATATTACCATCAAACTTTTTAACTTTTTTTTTATATATATCCATTAAATTTGTAATCAAAATAACAACCTGTTAAAAAAAACACGTCAGTTTCTCATTTCTTTCGAACTCATTTTTATATGTTTTTTCCTTAATATCGTTACTAAGATGAAATTTGAAGAAAAAAATTACGATTTGTTTTCGAGGAATAAATTTTGCAAAAAGATCATACTTATTCGATAATAATCAATATTATTTAATTTTAATTAATAGTAGTTCAATGGTAATACTATTTCACTCCCATGTATTGTAAGTTGTGTACTAATTGAGAAATAGATCAAGATTAGGCTAAAATCAATAATAATAATAATAATAGAATTTTCTGAAAATAATAATAATAAATCAATCTCCTCAATACGGATAAAAAAATAGTTAGTGTCCTGTCTCGTTTATCTATTAAAAATGCTAGGTCAATATTTAAAACAATTACATTTAAATAAGAAAAAGTCTATGTCATTTAAAAACATTTAACTTTCACGACTTAGCCTTTTTTAATTATTATAAATATATAAAAATAATGATATATGATAACTCAAATTTTTTATACGAAGTGGACTTTAAGCCTAACTTAACTCCTAAAATCGGCTCAATAAGGTGAGGATTGCACCGACTTATATACAATTTGAGATCTCCATCACACCCCTCACGCCGAGAGTGATAGATAGAAACTCGTGCATGTGATAACATATTATGGGTGGTGGCCTGATAAACCCAACAAACACTCGTTAGGATAGGTTCAAAAATGACTCTGATACCATATTACAAAGTGGACTTTAAGCCTAACTCAACCCCATAAAACTGGCTCATAAGGTTGAGGTTTGCACCCACTTATATACAATGAAAGACTCTAATCTCTAGTCGATGTAATTTAAGTTTTTTTTTTATATTTTTGAATTATAAATTTATTTTTTATTTTATATATATTTACTTTTAAATCTATCAGAATACGAATTCTATCTATAAGAAGAGTTATTAAAACATTATTTTCTTAAAAATAATGTGTAAATTGATATGTATATTCATTAAATGGATAAATTTATGTGGAGGGTTACTTTTGTTGATGGATTTGATCAAGTGTGTAATCTTAAAGTTATACTTTTTTTTTTTTATCTTAAAAAGGACTCACCACAAAACTCTTAGATTAAAATATTGAATGGAGTTGTATATTTAAAATTTGAATTGAAGCAAAAAGAAATGGTATTAAGTTAAGAAGTTTGAATTTATTGTTTGGGTAAATGGAAGCATTTGAAGTGCATGAAGCATCCTCATAGCATTCATGATTAGTAGAAGTGTTAAGTTGTATTGTAGTAACTATTCCAACACACTTTTTGGAACACTCAACAATGCTAGATCCAGCTACTGAACTGCTTCCACCACCATCTTCACCCACCAGTTCATCTATTTCCTCCTCTGATCTTGACACCGAGGTAACACTTTCACCCTCAACAAATTCAAACCCACTTATCCTATTGCCTAAAGTTTCATTTTTTCCACCGATTCATCTCATTTTCTTTCTGGGTTTTCGATTTCACAGTCTACGGGATCCTTCTTCCATGACAGAAGCACCACACTCGGCACTCTTATGGGTGTCAGCTTCCCGGAGATTACCTTCAGAGCCTCCGACAGCCACCCACATTCAACCATCTCCGCCGCTGCCGCCACCGTGGACGGCTCCCAGAGGGCTTCCGAGTCTAGGAAGAAGAAGGCCATCGTGGCGGCGGAGCGGCGGCGGAAGTGGTGGTGGCTGTGTAGGGATGGCGACGCGAGGCCGGCTTCTCTAGGCGAGTTTCTCGAGGTGGAACGGCGCTGCGGTGACGGCGCGTTTTATGGTACGGCAGCGGAACTTGAAGGAATGGTGATGGATTCGCCGAGGAACCACGGCCGGGCTTTGTTTTCCGACGGGAGGGTTCTTCCTCCGTCGAGCGTTGACGACGGAGCATCGACGGCGGGAAGTCTTTGCAGTAAATTCCCAGTTTTGCTCACCGGGATCTGTAGCGGCGGCGCTGGATAAGATTGAGTTTGAATTTTGATTCTTTTTTTAATAAACTGAAAAAAAAAAAGGAAAAATGGTTAATGATTTTTTTAGGATTGTTTGTTACTATTATTACAATTCTTATATGCCTGTGATTTACATGCAGACTTTTACTTTTCACCTTTATTTGGATAATACTATTTTGATGAGTTGTTTAAATAAATAATAAATAAAATAAAATGAATTCACTTAAAACATAGATGATAATTAACAAAACTTTTAGTTCATTGCATTTTTTTTGTCAAAGACTATATAGCATTGTGTGATATGATATGGTAATCATGCATAGGCAAAATAAATTTAAACTAGTTTATTAATAATATTATTATTATATAAACATAGGGGGGCTCGATGTTATATATTATTATTCGTAAAGTTCATTTATGCAATAAAATAATATAGACTAAATTGTGGACAAAAAATAGCTTCATAATAAATAAATGGTAAAAAAGGAGGGTGGGGATTGGAATCTGGCCCTAAATAATTGCAATGGAAAGAGACACGATTATTATTTTATCCATTTTATTTGTTTTCTTGTTTCAATTAAAATTCATTGTTAAATAAATTCCAAAGTTAACTCCAATTGATTTTAACGTTTTTCTTAACTAATTTCAATTAATGAAAAACCTGAATAAAATGAAAAAAAAACACAAAATGAAATTAGTTTTTTCATTTATTTTACAATTCATAGTTAAAAAATTCCAAAAATCTAATTATTCATTATACTAATAATAATTAGAAAACAAAGGATTAGAATAGTTTTTTTTTTTTACTTTCTATATCATTGTTATATACTGTGAGTATTAAAAAAAGACCTAGTTTCATATGATTTAGTTTTCACATTTTAAAGGATTATATAGAATCACTATTGGTATATCTCTAAAGTGAATAGTAAAATTACAGAGATGCTACTACTATTTCTACACATTCACAAAATTTTGCCACTTTTTTCGAGGGAAAGCTCCTCCTTTAATTGATCAATGAACAAGCCAAGGAAGTTGCAGCAAAGGGTCTACCTAAGAACTCCTTCATCTAGCTTACATGGCATCCACGCAGCTCAGATATTTTGGTCTGCAACAACCACATATGGACTAATTGTAATATCTAAAGTAAAGCTATGCTTGCAAAAAAAAATGTCCAAGAATTTCTACCCAACACAAGTGAAGAAAAATGAACATGTTCATGGAGTTTCATCAATGGTCTCCAGTGCTGGTCTCCAAGATCTCTGTTTGGAGTACCTTTCAACTGGTTCTGGCTCCCTCACCACCTGATTAGCAGCTTCTAATCTCTTGAGATCCGAAGGGAACATGCAAAATTCAGTGAACACTGGAAAAATCTTTCCCAAGTTGTTGAAACTTGTATGCTTGGTTGGCCTTGATGCTTTGTAGTTAAGAGAGCTCATTTCTTCATGGGTTAGCACGGAGTAGAGCAGCTCCATTGGTAGAAGGAAGTAAAATTTGCGCCTTTGGAGTTCCTCATCAGCTAGAAGCCCTTGAATTCGGTGTCCCACTTTGAGGTTGGTAGAGTCACAAACAAAGTGTCCAGGGTATTCCAGCATCAGTTCTGCAGCTCTCATTGGTTTTGTGTAGCTCTCTAACCTCCCATCCAAGAACAACACCTTGAAGACCCCATTTGCTGTCAAGGAAGGAGTGCAGGAAGCTGCGTTGCCCATTTCTGAGAAACTCACAGAGGGGTTTCAGAATTGGTAGTATTTGGTATTTCACCTTGGAAATGTTGGGAATGTCACTGTATTTATCAGTGAAGCTGTCTGGTTGTTAAGAAAGAAAGAAAGAAAAATAGTTGGTTGTCGTTTTCTGGCTGAAGGTCCATAGTTGGGTAATCAGTTAGCATATCTTTATTTGGATAGTTTGATTTTATTATTTTGGTACTGAAGTTTGTCCCAAGTCTTGTTATATCTTTATAACTAAGTTTCCCATCTGGCAGAGGCTTAGTTTTTATGCAGATATGAAATTAAGAGAAATGGGCATATAATCTATTTGCCCCTTGTGTTAAAGATCATCTTTTTTAAAGGTTAGAAAAGCCACAAATGAAGGAAATAGGCCAACCTGGCAAATTTGGCCTCTTTTGTGGTCGATGTATGGAAAAATCATGCACATAACATAACTTTTCAAGTTTGTTTAGTTTTGTATTTCTTAGGGTGTATTTGTTAAGAGAATTGGAGAGTAGTTTATTGGAGTGCACATGGGGAGGGATGGAGAAAAGGCCAAGGGATTTAGATAACCTCACTCAAGGACACTACCAAACTAATGATTAGATGTGGTACCACGTAATTTCTTTGATTTTATACCATTTTTAAAGGATTCACCTGATATCTGCTAATGTCTACACATGCACTTTGTTTTGGTTGATATGAAAAGAGCATATGCATTTGATGGCAAACGTCAAATCTCTTGGTATCAAGTCACCATCCAATGCTAGCTTGCACTATATTCCCACAGGGTCTACTTGTTCTCATGTGGTCTGCTACTAAAATTTTCCACACAATTACTCCAACACACAGCTAATTAGATAAACAGTCTACTTTGTCAAATCTTAAAGAACAGCAGAAAGAAAATCAACCACTTTGGTGTTTGATAGGTTCTTAGTTTTCTCCAAGGATGTTTGTTTTCTTGTAATAAATATGTTGGGAGAGTGGTTGGCTAAAACCAAAGTCATAGCTATAAAATTTGATTTAAAAAGGTAGGTAAAAGAGGGAGAAGAAGTATTAATAAATTTGGTTGCTGAATTAAGAAATGAAGAATGATAAGTAGGACAACTAAATGATTGTAGTTTGGTTTTGGACTTTGGCCTATAATTAGTTGTCATAGGGGTTGAATGTGCATTGAATGTTCTATCTGATGGGTTTTCTTTTCTGCTTGTTTCCTATCGAACAGAAGGAATATCGGTTGTTGCTTATATGGTTGACATCAACGACAACAGAGACACACATACTTCACAAACTGTTGAACTACTTCTTCATTTCTTCTACAACACAATGTTTGTTTATGATCATAATATGAAATGCAAAACGTATCTATCTGCTACATTGGATTGCAACATGACACTGCATTACAAAAATGAAGTAATGGGAAAACAAAAAGATTCAGAGAAGAAAATTTATAATTATACTTTTTGTACTTTTATAGGCACTGAGTGTATGTTCATGCACAGGCAAATTGATTACAGCTCCAACCCATACAACTTCAAAGATCTCTGGCCAGTTAAGACCAGCTGTTTGCTTTGCACCAAAAGAAAATCAACTATAATCATAAACACTCCTATTTTGTATTTGCTATCTCAACAGCACCAACTTTTGGTGTACAAAAGGGATATTTAATTAATTAACTCCGACAAAATATTTTTAGATTAATACACTCATCTAATGTTGTTAATTGTGTGAGGTAATACTAATTTCTTACAGTTACTTGTAGTTTGGAAGTATCCTTATACTAATGCTACCAGACTTGGACACGCCTTTTAAATGGTGTATCCCTATTTAACACACGTATTAGACATCGTCACTCGTATGATACTTGTAAGATTGTAGGACACGATGTATTGTATGACACTTGTAAGACACGTATTAGTGAAATGTCAAATTAAAAAAAATATTTGTTGGACTTCTGACAATTTGGATACACGTATCAGACATCGATACTCGTATGGTACTTGTAGGACACGCATGAGTGAAGTGTTTAATTAAAAAAATATTTGTTAGATTTATGACAATTCTAAAATGATTCTAAAGAGAAATACATTAATTTTCTAAAAACTCAAACTTAATTGTATAAATTTATATTATAACTATAAAAATAAAGAACAAATTCTTTTGAACTAGTTATAAAAAATAATTTTCTATTAAAAAATTATTAAAAATATATTTATAAAAATAAATTTTTATTATATGATGTATAAATATATAATATATACAACTGTATCTTATATTTTAAAAATTATATTCAGTGAAATAAAAGAAGAGTAAAATTAGGCAAAGCATTAAAATATCTTTTATGGTATATATTAGTTTGTGGCGTTTAAAGTGGTGAGTGGGACACACCAATGAGTAAACGACACGTTGGGATGTTGAACGTGAATAACCTCATCTCCAATGAGTTAACGTTCTCCACTTGTCCCTGCTGCTGCTGTTCCTTCTTCTTCCACAGGTAAATGTTTCATGTTTGTACTTATCACTTCCTTTGCTTTTCTGTTTTCAAAGCTTGCTACTTGCTGCGTTAGCTGATTCCTCTTCTCTTCAGGGATGGCTTATGTTCCATATGCAAGTGCAAATTGCAACTCTTTATTCCAAAAGTTTGCAATTTTCCATGTGGGTAATTCTGCTTTGCCATTCTTCCATCCGGGAGTTAAATCTTGTACACTTTTTAACAGAGGTCCGTTCATTACTCAACTACTTCTGTGATTTGTGTTCGCTTCATTGCATTGGCGATGCTTCTTTTCTTCCCTGAAAATTGCAATTCTTTTTTAATGTGGCATGCTGCAATTTTAGTGTGCTGTTCTGTCAATTTACTTTCTTTGCTTCGTTAATTAAATTTGGTTTCATTTCCTGTCATACTCTTCTTCTCTTCCTGCTAACTATTCTGGAACAGTGATTCCCCAGTGCTTTAATCAAAAGAGGAGTTTTGCTTTATCAGAAAATAGATTTCATTGCAAGTTGCCAAAGAAAGTGAGATTCTCTGTCCCTAGAAGTAAAAGTTCTTCCAACCCTAGTGGAAGTACGGATGAACCCTCTAAAGAGACAGAGGTAAGTATGGGTGAATACTAATGTGATGATATTATTGTCATATTTAGACACTATTAGCCAATGGAGATTTTATTTGGTTGGAGATTGCTGTCAGCTTTATATTTTAACCATGAAATTTGAAATCTTGAGAAGTTAAGGACAAAAAGTGGTTGCAGACCCCAAATGTATGTGCTAGGTTTCTGCTTCTTTTTTTTAGTTAATCCAAACTCCACTTTCTAATATGACATCAAACCCTATTTTAATGAGTTTTGTTGGACATACAGTGTTATCTTTTTATTAAGCTTCTTTAGACCATACACAAATATCTAATTTCTTGCTTAAGATGTCCAGTTCTAAACGTGAGGAGATGTGATGGAAAATATGACTTAAATGGGAGTATCTAATTTCATGCTTAAGATATCCAATTTTTGGCATGAGAAGATGTGTTAAAAATCTCAAAATATAGTATATAAATAAGTAGAGGTTTATGTTGAAGATTCCACATAGAGATTAATACATTTTATAATATATAAATTGGTGCAAATCTCACCTTATAAGCTGATTTTATGAGGTTGAGTTGGATTTAAAGTCCACTTTCTAATATAACAACTCATAAAAGAATAGCGCCTCTACTAGAAGGAAGACTTTTCCACATTTCCAGATGGATGGAAATGGGTATATCTGTTCTCTTTAGACTATTCTCTCTCTTGATGTTAACTATGAGTATAAAAAAGTTTAATCTCATGGATTCACTTCCTTATGTTTGATATTTTATGCTGTTGTCTTCTGAAAACCAGTCAAGTGGTAATTAATTAGGATTTAGTGTTTTAGTTGTGGAAATAGGTTCAATAAATGGAGAGTAGTTGTTGTATTTGTCTGATTTATACTTCACTCTGAAATCTTCTACTTGCATTATCAGCCATGCCATCTCAAGCAGTTAACAAAATGAGACGCCTGATGCTTATTCTTTTTTGGATGTTACAGAAGACACCATTTGGATATACAAGGAAAGATGTCCTAATAATTGGACTTGGGATTACTTTACTTGGCATTGGCTTAAAAACTGGATTAGAGGTACCTGGCCTTTTGCTTATTCAACACCTTTTGTTTTTCTAATATTTTATTCCTTCAACATCTTTTTACTTACCTTATTCCAATTCATAAGTGAGAAAGTATCTAGTCTGAAGATTCTTAACAAATGGTTCAGGTTCCTTGTAAATAAAGAACACAGTTAGTGTACCTTCTTTGAATTGCTTTTGCCCATGATGCAATGGATAACATACAGGCACTTATGCAGTAGTGTTAATTCATGCAACTGTTCTTGAATAATTTTTGTAGTTTGCTGGAATTGATTCACTACAAGCAGGAAATGTGGTTCAGCTAGTGCTGGTTTTGGGCCTCACAGTTGGGTGGATCTTTACATATGTGTTCAGAGTTTCAAACAAGGAAATGACATATGCACAACAACTACGTGACTATGAAAGGAAAGTAATGGAGGTACAACAATCTTAACATGGTTGCTTTTTGAGCCAAATATTTGAAATACTTTCTTTTTGATTGGCCAAAAGAATTGAAGTGCATGTTGGGTATTGAATTATGATATTTCCTTGTCAAATTTGACCTTCTTCTAATCTTTTCAACCATCTTGTAATTTGGTTGAAGGCATTATATCTTGTTCTATGATATCATAACATAACCCTTTTATTTTTAAGAGAGTATGAATGAAATAGAAAAGATCATTAGTCCTTAAATTGTAAAAATGGATGCATTTAAAAAGTATGCAATGACAATACATTGGTGCTACCACATGAGCTAGCTGTAAACAAAACGGTGTCCCCTAAAATATTTACAGTGACATGACATGACCAAACTTCAGACAATAGAGATACAAACCAGGAAATATTACTTTGCATGAAGTGTTTCATGCTTTGTGTAGAATAGAACATTTGTTGAAGCATGTTACATTGCAGATTGCACTGGTTATGATATCTTTTTGTTGTGGGGGGAACTGTTCATACTGTCTAGGACTAAATATGACTTGTAAGGATGCATAACATTATTCAAAACGTTTCACACAATGTGATGAAATATTACTTATACTTTCCTCTTTTGTATGAGCTTCAGAGAGTCAGAGTCTGAAACATTCAGATGTCCCGAAAAAGAATGTATAGTGAAAAAAATTGTTGAAAATCCTATATCGACTAAAGATTAGAACATTTCGTATATAATGAGTGTAAACCTCACTTTATAAGTTCATTTCTTAGTACGATATCATAGTCATTTTCGAGTCAAGTTTATTGAATTTGTCAGGTCACCTGCTATTTAATTAAACAAGCTAAAAGCTTGAAAATTTTGTCTGCGACATTTCACGTTGTTTCTGAATATAGCATGACACTGAATGATATTGACCCTGTTGAATCTGCAGAAGCGGTTGGACTCCCTAACAGAAGCAGAGCTACAGGCACTGCTTGAAGAAGTTGAGGAAGAGAAGAGACGCTAGCTAGTGGTGCGCTGGTGAACAGAAGTAGCTTGTTTGTATATATATACACTGAATTTTTGCCAAACTCTTTGAAACAGAATTTTCAATCTATATGGAAACAGAAACTAGTTCACACAAGTTTCAGCTACGCTTTCTTCAGTTTACTTACAGACAAAGGGAAGGGACCTCAAAATTCTTGAGTGTTCTCTTCACAAAAAATTCCTGATCGAAGCAACTGTGTTGGATAGAATGATGATGCTTTTATTCGTCTAAGTAATATATTTTTCCTTTGTTTTTTATATCGCTTTTATTTTCATAATTCTTATTTTATTTTATTTCCTCTGTTTCTCTTTCTTAATCCAAAATATAAACATAAATGTTCAGGGATGGGATGAACTTGTTCTATTTTTAAACAGAAAAAAAGAAAACTAATGCTGATAAGGTTGATCAATACAAGTACGAGCATTAACTTATTTAATTAATGCGAAAACTAAATTGTAATATACACACATAATTAAATATTACTTAGAAAATTCTGTATTTTTTTTATAATATGTTTTTTTAATGATTTCTTGCATTGATTATTTATTAACTAAAATATTACGAGTATGAGCTATTATCTATTTTTAAAATCTTATCTATAAATAGCTCACATATTTATGTATAAGATTTGGTATGTTGAGGTTATAAGTTGATGGTTGAGTAAAATAAGAAACTTGATTAATAAGAGAAAAAAGCAATAAATTAATGATAGAAAACAGGAGAAGCATTGGGTTCTCTTCATTCATCTAGATGCACGCCACGTGTCATTTTGAGAAATTCTCCATATTCAAACACCAAACCCAATCATTACAAGTCACTCACCTCGAGTAATTGCCCTTCTTCCTATCACTAAACACGAAATGATTACACTACATTGAAAAAAATAAAATAAAATAAAATAAAAAATTGAAAACGTCACCTTCTCTCTCTCTATAACGTTTCATCCGTACTCATGGCCGTTTTCCTTTCGCTCATTCCTTCCAATCCCAAACCACCTTTCTCTTTGTCTATCCTCTGAATTTCCATAACCGTATTCATAATTTTCCTTCCAAATATTCTTCTTCATTTACTTGTTCTGCGAATCTCTCTGTTTCTTCTTTTCGATTTTGTTTGTTTTGGTTTTCCATGGAGTCGGCGAACGTTGCTGGCTTCGCTCTAAAAACCCTAATTCGTGTGTGAAATTCGTGTGCGGCGAAGGCATCGGTGGAGGATGACGATTGTGACCGGAGATCGGTACCTTGTGAAGTTGGTGCAGTTCGTGGAGGAGAACGCGGGTCTTCTCATCGATGGAACCACGGTGTTGAAGCTGAATCCGGCGGGTCTGCACTACGTGCAATCGAGGTTGGAGGCGCTGCACGAGCTCGAGAGCCTCCTCGCCGGCGCTCCGGTGGACTACCTGAGAGCGTACGTGTCGGACCTCGGAGACCACCGCGCCCTGGAGCAGCTCCGGCGGATCCTGCGCCTCCTCACCTCGCTCAAAATCGTTTCGGTGCTGCCTCATCCCATCAGGGATCCCACTCCCTTGTCGTTCTTGCCGTTTGGGCGGTTGAAGGTTCTGGAGCTCAGGGGTTGTGACTTGTCTACTTCCGCTGCCAAAGGCCTTCTTGAGCTCAGGCACACGCTCGAGAAGATCGTTTGTCATAACTCTACTGTGAGTCTATCTCTGGAGTCCTCGTCATTTTTTTAGTAGCTTTCTTTCTTCTCTATTCAGTGAGTGTTGGAAATTGGTCCGTGTGTGTTTTCAGGATGCTCTGCGGCATGTGTTTGCGAGCAGGTTAAAGGAGGTGAAGAATTCTCCTCTGTGGAACCGCTTGTCGTTTGTGTCATGTGCGTGTAATGGTTTGGTTCTCATGGACGAGTCTCTGCAGCTTCTTCCTGCGGTTGAAACTCTTGACCTTAGCAGGAACAAGTTTGCAAAGGTGGATAATTTGCAGAAGTGTACCAAATTGAAGCATCTGGACCTTGGTTTCAATCACTTGAGAACATTTGCACCCTTCACCCAGGTACATGGTTAGAATATTTGTTTTTTCGTTATCTGGTCTTTTGCAATTGCATCCAGAGTATGTACTGGACCTAGTTTTTCTCGAATGAAATTATTTTTTGCTGCTTATTGCATGTTGGAAAATTATAGTTTTCGATTTAGTTGACTGCATTGTATCGGTGTTGTTGGGAAACTGGAGTTTCTTTTGTTGGGTTATTTTCCTCAATCTGAAGTCATCTTTCAATTTCCGTTCTACCAATTGTAGATGTTTTCGTTTGAAAAGGTAAAGGGGCCATTCATGAAATTGTTGTGAATAAAGCGATCGGGATAAACAATTCTATTTTTGTTATTCTAGTGGCTTGAATTTGCCTCTCTGCTGTCAACATTTAACAGAGTATTGTAGTATGAGATTTTCAACACTGTGAACATGAATATCAATAATTTATTCTTCCTTTCTTGGCTGTGATATGGTTTTTCTTCAGCTACCTAGATTGAAAGTATTAGTCCCCTTGGATATGGTTTTCTTTTTGGTAAGGTGTTAAAAGGATATCAATTATTAGGTTAAGGGAGGGGAATGTCTTTGCCCCAAATAGAGAACTTGGGTTTCAAGTGAGGAGATCCCAAATGGAGTTGATTTGGTTAGATTTTCAAAATTCATGCTGACTCATGCACTTATTGTGTGATTGAAAAATGGAAGTATTACGCTCCTTTTGATCTTGCAATGAGCAATCTAGAGTGGAAAATTACTGAAATTGTGTGTTATTCAAGTTTGCTTGAAAAATTTCTATTTTCAGTATTTAAGGGTTATTCTGGATGTTCCAAGCACTAGTGTGCCCTAACTTTGAGTATTGATAATGTGGATATCTTCTCTTAGAAATTAGTTTTAGGGCCTAAAGCAACCTTACTGTCTAAGCTTTATAATGTTTTTTTAAATCATATCTCTAAGATGCAACATCTAAGATGGACTACGGATAACCATAATTAAGGAAATTTTCCAACCTTTCCCCTCACCCCCAAGGTTGCTGGCCTAGAACATGGCTAATACATGAGTGCCATCATGTATGTTGGATGTGTCATTTTCACGTTGATCAGACCATGCAGAAACATGTGTGTAGACACTTAAATGCCACATACTTGCCACTGCCAGTGTGGATCCCTAAAAATAGTTCATGCTCCCAACTTCCCATAATTAACTGGCGTGCTATATTTGTTTTGAGCGTGTTTCTGTTTGTGCTCTCATACACTCTTCACAGTGAAAATCTAAATGATTTCAGTACTTTTGTGAACTACTTGTAAAGAACAGCTAGTCCTCTTTACTTGCTTGCAGATCTGTTTGGTTCATGGAATATGGATTAAATATTGAATGACACTATCCTTAAATGAAATGAGAGCAAATTGTTCGTAGAAAAGTTATTAATATCTTTCTGTTTTAGTTGTATGCCTTCATTTAGGGATTTTCTCTGGAGACCTATATACAATTTTGTTGGACCGTGCAGGTTTCCTGTCAAATTGTTAAACTAGTTTTGAGGAACAATGCTCTAACTACTTTGCGTGGGATTGAGAATTTGAAGTCGCTTGAAGGACTTGATATTTCCTACAATATTGTTTCCAATTTTTCAGAGCTAGAGTTCGTTGCAGGCCTTCCATATCTTCAAAGCTTGTGGTTGGAAGGAAATCCTTTGTGTTGTGCTCGATGGTATAGAGCACATGTATTCAGCTTTTTTTCTTTCCCAGAAAGGGTAGGTCGTGTTGTTTACTTCTTTACCCTGCTGATCTAACTATCAGACTCCATCTTTGTCTATTTGTTTGTCCATATGTGTGCTTGTCAGTGTTGTGTGCCATATTTTTTATTTTATTGTACCTCAATGTCACTTTCAGAGATTATTTAATTTCTGAACTTTGTAGCATTTTCTGTGTAAATCCTCACCTTTGTTATTTTTTTGGATCTTTTACTCTCTTCTTTCTAAACTGTCGTCTGGTCTTTTGTGTAAAGCAGCTGAAGTTAGATGAGAAAGAAATTAACACTAGTGATTTTTGGAAGAGACAGATAATTATTGCCAGTATGCATAAGCAACCTGCCAGTTTTGGGATTTATGTACCTGCAAAGGATGAGGCTGTAGTTGAAGGTGGCAATATCAGAAGGGTATGTAATTAGTGAAACTGCATATATATTTGTATACACCGAAAAATATTTATTTATTTTGCAACTTGAATTTGTTGCTAATTATTCTCATATCTTGAAAATTAAATTTGAGAATCAATTCCATCTGTACATGTCCCTATAATATTGTGAAAAATCTTATACTTTTCATTTTGATCAGCATTAGATACTAACATCATATTATTCTTGTTTTCTCAAGCAGAGAAAGGCCTGTCGTCTTGTCAGTATCAGAAATGAAGAAGAGACCACTAGCATATGTTCTGACGAAGACTCTGTCTCTTGTGCAAATGATATTCAAATTCAAAACAGAGAGGATCCTGATTTATCTGACAATTCTGCTGAAATAGTAGATTTGATAAATAGAATTGAACATATGAAGAAAGAGCGTTCTATTCATTGGTTGAGGGATTTTAGAGACTGGATGGATATTGCTTCTGACATATCAGTACAAACTATGAAAGAAGGCAGCACTACACTGCATCATCAGAAGGGATTTTACATCAGAAACAAGACAAATCACGAGCAGTCTGGTGAAGTCTCAAGATACGCTTCAGACTCTGTTCTAGCCTCAGGGGATGACAGTAGCATGACTATTTTAGAATCTGATAGTTCTTTTGTAGATACATGTGCTAGTAGTTTTCATAGGCAACAACTCTTTGACTATAGAGGTTTGCTTGGTAATGCCAGCGGGGCCTTACTTCTTGACTCGGGAGGAGTGGATATGGAGCACCTTAAATCCTCACTTGAGGGAATTATTAGTTCTCTTTCACAAACTAGAAGTTCTCATGCTGACACCCTTACCACTGAAGGGGCACAAACAATGACTGAAAATGTCAACATGTCACCATTGACTACTATTCATGATGTATCCGAGTCTCAGTCATCATCTGCTTGCCCCCCATCTCCTCCTCATTTTCAAGAAGACCTTCTTCATCGCCGACAACACCTGGTGGAAGAAATTTTGCAGCTTTCGGCAGATTCCTATTCAGTAGCATCTTCTGATAGTAACACAAGCTGTAGTGAAGTTGATTGCAGTGAATTTGAGCCATCGGTTCCAGAAGTTGATAATTTCCAATGTAAAACTTATGTGAATGGTGTTGGCAGTCATTTATCTCAAAGTCAGCTTAAGGAAAAGTTTTGCAACCCAAGACAAGGAAATCTTCTTGATAGAGAAAATGGAATTTGTTCATCTAGTTCCTCCTTTGATCAAACTTCTAAGCAGCATGCCAGTCAAGACAGTGGTTTGTTGGAGAAAAGAAAAATCAGAAAAAAAGCGAAGAAGAGAATTATTTCAATACTAGAAGAGAATTTAGATGGCGATCCTTCTGATCAAACACAAGAGAAGATAAGTCAGGGACATATTTCTGCAAATTTAAAGCAAGACTTGGACCTTGATGATTTTACTGAATTTTCTGCGCATAGTTACTCTACCCAAGAGATTGATGATTTTATAGTGACATATTTCAATACAAGTATTGCTGATTCTGAAGCCAGTGAGGTCTGTAGTCATTGTATCCGCTGTAATTGTGTCCTTCAGAGGGAGACAAACTATAAAGAAAGGTAATTATCAATTAATTCAATTCACCAGCATTTACGTGAATTAGTCAGGATGAATCAAATGGATGGTAAATAACTTTGTCTTAAGCTTTGTTTTCCTGGGTCTCTAGTTATTTTCATGATTATGGTCAGGATCACTAGTCAATTATTGTCCAGAATCATTATTTTTTACGTTTTAATTTTTTGGTGTGAACTGTCTCATCTGCAAAATGAAAGTAGGATATGCTCATTTGACCATTTCATTCAATTATAATCTTCCTTTATATTTCTTATAATAAATATTTTATGCCCCCCTGAGATAGAGAAAATGAGGCATTTTGTCTAGGCTAAGCATAAATCCTGCCCCCCACCACTAGATTCAACCAAGGTTGTCAAACTTGAAACTGTATGTAAACTTGTCGAGCTTTTGTAGACTTGACTCTTGTAATCTCATAAGACTTTACCTAATATAAATGACATATATACTTGAACACAATACACTTAACATTCAACGTTTTAACTCCATGAGAAAGCAAAGTAGCAAACCAATGACAAAGACCCAGACCCACAATATCGGACATTGTGAATCACACAGAGAGACCAAGACTGCAACAGATGGAGATTAATAGTTAATAGTTATATGTATTGTTATAATTATAATATATAAACATATCAGATTAAGGAGCATAACACTGAATGAGCTGATGAAAAAGGGAATGGCACAAAAATTATCAAATTTATAGTTATGTATGTGCTGCTGAATGGACCAAAAAGTGAATGGGCTTATTACTGATAAGTTAAAATAAATATTGGACTACTCACTTTGCTGACTGGACCACTATGACAGAGGAAGGAGCTTTTGCCTTTTGCGTTACACAAATGTCAAAGGAAGGTGTAGAAGAGGCAATATTGATATAGTTGAGGGAGACATGCAACTTTAAACGGATGATGAAATGAGCAAGAGAATAGGCAGGGAGAGACATGGCAATTTTTGATAAAAACATGGTTTAGATTAGGGAAAGTCACACCCCTTTGTACAAGTTTTGATAAAAGAAAGGATATGATACTTTCCAAAATGAACTATGATAATTATTTAAAGTATCCCTTTCCTCATTTTTCTGCACAGATTACAGTTTGTATGCTAAAATTTCTGCACATTCCTGAAATGGCATGTTTAATTTTTTCCCCTTTTGTAGTGAAGTTGCAGTATTACTGAGCAGCCATAAGAAGCTCTATTTGCTACTGCTCAGTGTTGCTTCTGATGGGTCAGGTTAGGGCATGGCCTTTTGTTTTTGTTGGCTACAGGAACGTAATTGTTCCTTTCATTTTTTTATTAGATTCACTTGTCTCCTTCTGTCCATGTCTATAATGTTTGTAAAATTATGAACCTCCTTTTCTGCTCTAGGGGTTAACAATGTTTGTCTCCTTTTTTTAAACTACCACTCTGTGTTTGACTGAAAGCAGAGTTAATATGGCATCAGTAAAAATTCATATGACAGCTACTACAGGGAACTTCAACTTTTGTACAGTTTAAATATGCGTTTGATAATTTAGCACAATACAGTATCATTTTTCTCTTTATTTGGTTGTTTCTTTTAAGTTTATGTTAGTCCCTTTTGTTAATTTTATCTCTAAAGATGATTTGACTTCATCTTATGCAAACAAAAACTATTTTTAAGCTAATTTTTAATTAATCTCAAATAAAAAATCATTTTTTTTGTTAAAACAGTGCTTTCAAAATTAATTATTTTGGAATCAATTCTACAAAATTCTAAACCAAATGAGCCCTTAAGAAGGCTCAACTCTTAGTTCCTCTGAATGTGAAAAATGATATTTCATTCTTACCAAGTTACCAATATTTTTATTCATGTTTTGCAGCTTGAAAAATAAACACTCTTTTTAAGTTTCCTTTATTTTAAAAAAAAAGAAATGCATATTAATTCAACAAAATAGATCTATAAAGCTTTCTCCATTGGTTGTTGCCTACATTACTATTAAGACCCTCTCAGTATGCCATCCAGGTACAATTTTGAATGTTTTGAGTTCCCACAAGATTGAAGAAGTTTGTGAGGTGCTAGTAGGAATGGGACTTCAGGTGTTAAGGTTAGTGAAACTTGTGTTGTGTACTTACGTTGACCTGAGAAGCAGCAGCTTTCTAAGTATAGTTATTTTGGCCATCAGGGTAAATTTTGAGAATGGGGAAACGTATCTTTTTGTCACAAGAAGCATTGAGAAATCAAGAGAATTACTATGTACCATTCATGTGCTTGATTCAAGTTATGGAAATGATAGATGCTCAATAAGAAGGTGATTTACCTTTTACCTTAAATACACAATCATATTAAAAAGGTGTATGGCTTTATGCAAGTATTGATATTATTAATTGCTCTATGTATATGATCTATGAGTATATTATATTTTTTTTTTCTATTCTTCCTGTTATAATAGACGGATTGTGGAAATTTAAATGGCAGTTTGGAGCAGGTCCAGGTTGGGTTGTTTGACAAACAAATATGTGGTGGTTCAAATGTGAGCATATATCAGTATGCAATGGTGCTCGTTTTTTGTAAAAACGGAAGTGGTAAGCTTCTCTCTAGTCATTTTATACATTCTTTTTCCTTTATATTCTATTCTAATGAGAATGACAGCGGTTAATTTATTTTTTTGTCATGAACCTTTTTGGAGATTAATATTTTGCTCTATTATTATATAATTTTTTTTTCTCAAAACTATATATGAAATGCTTTACTGCAAAAGATTATTTCATGAGATGATTGTGTAAAAATCCTCTTTTGACGGGAGTTTCCATCAATTTTACTTCAGTGATATTACTTCTTGAAGGTTTCAGAAAAAAATTTCAATGGACAAAATCTTTTTAAAATGTCTTCAAAATGTTTTATTTTAGTAATTAATAGTTTACAGATATTAAGCCATAGTCTTAAACTTACAGAGGAATCATGGCTATCTAGATCACTCTTTGTGATTGGAGGGTATGTGCTTTTATGCATTGAAGATGTTAAGCAGCTGTACTCTTTTTCAACAGAGGCGTCCGTGTCTCCATATTTCAGAATTGATTCATGTAGCTCCATTGCTGACATTACAGAGATGGTGAGTATACTTTTTGGGCCAAGTAACCTTGGAAGTACCTGACAAATAGAAACAAACTAAACCAGTGGATTTTGAACTCTTGTCTTGATGTCATCCCAAAATCCTCCTTGTGAGCAATGCATATCTATACCATGGAATGGAAGATGTGAAGAACATCCTTTTTCCTGCGTAAATAATTTTCTAGAATAAAAATATATTTAATCCCTGTAAATATGATTAAACTTAGTTTTGATCCTCTGAAAGATATCTTTGATGCCACCATATAATGGTCATTGATATGCTATAAATACTTATCACGTCATTGCTAAAACAATGACAGAACATTTTCAAAGAAATTAAAACTCAAAGATAAAAATGAACAAAATAATTACTGGAGTAAAATCAAAATTAGTGATTTTCTTATATACTAAAAACATATTTAAGCCTAATTCCTAAATCTCTTCCCACTTAGTATATTGGCCCTGCTTACTCTTCGAACCCCCAATTATTGTCGTTTTTTTTGCTTGGCTTGTTTAATGTTATTCTTTCCAGGTTATTGAGGTTGGTGGCAGCTGCTGTGTGACTTTAAGTCTGACATGTCCACTGGCAGAACATCATCCATTTACCCAAATGAACTTTGAGACTGTCAATCACGAAAATGCTGCCCCTGGCTCTCTTAAATTGAAGCTTCAGTGGTTTTCCAGAAATTACCTAGTGAAGTTTGTGTCATTGTTGAAGGCAATGCATGAAAAAAAAACGGGGTCACCTTTGGTAGTAAGATGCATATCGTAAATCATTTTTGCTTTGTGTTAGTTCATATTAATTTCATTCATTTTGTTTTTTATTTTCTTATTCTTTTTATTTCAATTAGTTTGCTTGCTCTATGTGTTGAGTTTGTAATAGTTTCCTTCCCCTTATTCTTTGATTTCTGTCCACTCTGTGGCTGTTCTTTTTCTGTGTATAGAATTGTATAGTATCACTAGACGTTATTATCCTGTTGTCTTGTTCCTCCCCTCCTTCGCTTTTATGAACAGTGATGAAAAATCAATAACCATCAACATTGATATGCTACTTGACATGGGAAATCATACAAGAAATTGCTGCAACATCGTATGTCCTACTCATGATTACACAGCAAGAAGTTTTGCCACTAAAATTGACCTTTACTACTGAAGTTTGGCTCAAAAATAAAAGTTAAGACAGAATAACGTTTGCAAGCCGTTCTTCAACAGCTGACCGATCAACTTTTGCAATGCGTTTTCGTTTTCAAGTCCCGCAGAATTTGTCAGGCATTCCACCAGATGGACTTGGAGTCACCGGTTGCATATTACTGGCTTTCTTCTACAACAGCATTCACTTCAACAGCATTAGGTTGAAGTGGGACCCAGCACCTTCTGCAGCAGGTTCTCACCTGAAAGTTTTAAATTTTATCTTTTCGGAAAGAACTTTCTATAATATAATATGTTTTAAACTATTTTAGAAATATTAATAATAATTCTTTTATGAATTGTAGTGGAATAATTAATTTCAAATGGTTAACTTTTAATTCCCCAATGCCTTCCGAATTTTTTTTTGAAATATATATTTTTTAGAATGTTTTTGGAACATAGTATTTTAGTAAATTTCAAATCATATTTAAAAATATAAAAAAGATTAAAAGGTCATTACTGTACAATGGGTGACAACTCTTAGGAGGTATAAAATCCAAGGAAAATGATAGTTTGTTTGACAACTCTTAGAATTATATAAGTAATATGGTTATATAAAAAAAAATGAGTTGTTAATGAAAATCCAATTGCTAAGAAATGGTGATTGAAAATTATGCAATGAGAGCATCATTTCAAAGCCCCTTTTTTTAGATTCACACTTCATTTTCTAAATGTTTGTTAAATAAATATCTCTCCTCTCTCTTACCGTGTCTCTGCGTCCATGAACTCCTTTTCCTCTCACCTTCACCTCTTTTTTTCTCTTTTCCTCTCTTCTCTCTAAAGTCATTTTAAGGTAGTTTTTATATATGGATTCTTTTGCATAGTTAGGAGTGCAAGAAGATGGAGGTGTGTGAGCAGGAGAGAAAAGCTGGTGAGGAAGGTTAGGATAAATTAGGAATTTTCAGTAAGTGGAGGTGAATCTAGATAAAAGGAAGCCTATAAATAAATCAGTCACAGGCCCAACCCAACAACGTTCCAAATCTGACCTATTTAGGGTTTGTGTTCTCTTCCTAATCTATATAAGCGTAGATGGGGATAACCAGTGTGTAGTGTTGTTCCGCGGAGTTACACTGTACTTGTAAGTGGAACTCGTTTTATGTTGTTCGAATTTAACACTAATATGATGTTGTGGTTTCAAAAGGCAATTTGTTATTATGACTGATGCGCTCTGATTGATGAATAGCGTATTCAGCCCTTCGCGTTGCCCAGAATGATGATGGAGTACTTATGCTTGCGTGTGCCGTTTTTCCATACGGTTCCTGCATTCAGATGCTCTCATATTTTTATCTTTTTTCTCTCAATTCTTTTAAGACTTCATCGCAACTTTTTCAACTTTTCCCTTATGTACCATAGTCATGTACACTGATATGATAAAATTCGGATACAGAATTACCTATAATACAAAACCAGACGCGGAATTTTTAGGAGAAAAAATATTTTTCATTATTAATTTTTTAAAAAACTAATGTATTTTTTTTTATTAAAATTGTGTTAAAATTATTAAAAATTTAAAACACACCATTTAAGGAGCTTCCGAGTCTCATTAGCTTACCTATTTCGCTTATAGCGATTAAGGTTTTCTTAAAGAAACCTGCACTATTAACAGAATGGGATCTGCATTTATAAATTCTGAAATATAGAATAAATCTAAAAGAACAAGAATAAATTTTAGATAATGTGTTTGTGATGTGTTGGAGTTTGATGTTGAGTTTGGATTGAGAGTTTTGTTATGTTAGCCAAAGAGATAAGTGTACACCATGGCATGGCAGTGTATAATAATTAATACTACGAGTGTGTAGAAGCGCTGATAGATTATATGATGTGATTACCCTTTTTTTGTATCAAATGTTAACCTTCAAATTTAAACATTCTGAATTAAGAACTGTTAATATAAGCTTCTTTTCCTTTATCAGAAAACAAGTATGTTAATTCTGAATTAAGATATTTTTTATCAGACAACAAAATGTTTTAATTCTGAGTAATCAAAAGCTTAAGACATAAATTTTATGGTAGTTTAAAAACAAACAATCCTTACTCTGAAGTTAAATGTAAAATGTCACATTGAAGTTATCATCTTTCAACATTGAAGCTGTACATCAAAAGCCTCTACTTTCATCAAAACATGGTGGTGTTAGGATTTATTCCCTAGAGTTAATTACAAAAGAAAACCTTGAGTGTAAGCAAAAAATATTAACTTTGTATAGCATTCAAACAAAGTAGAGAAATAAAAAGTTTAAGTTAAAGCAAAGAGTGATAGTGAAAATAGGTAGAAAGAAAAGGCAGAAGGCACGCGATATTGGCGCGGCTCAATCAGACCAGAGAATCAAGAATGAATGAAGGGAATGTGATTGAAGCTATGGTCAGTTTGAACCGTTCCAACACCTCGGGAATTGCCTTGCCTTGCCTCAGTGAGTGAGTGAGAGTGAAGTGAGGAACAAGAGTTCTTATTATATATATATTTCATTCATTGTTTGGTTGTTTTGAGAAGAACAAACAGAATCTTCCAAACAAACAAATGGTGAATCTACTGATCTCTCTGAGATTGCCGACCACCTTCAACCTAACACCATTTGCCGGCCTTCAAATTCTCTTAATATCTCCACCTTTATCATCGATATTTCCCTTCCATTCCATCTCATTTCTATTTTAACTTCTTCAAACTCTTTCTTTCTCTCTAACATTTACCTTTTATTACCTTTTATTATGAAAACCATTACCCAATAAATCTTTAATGATATTTTGTTATTGTTAATCCTAGACTATCATAATTAATTAGTGAGGTTGTTATCTTATGATTTTGGTTGAGAGGATGTGTGTCTTTTCGACCATTTGGTTCTTCAAATTCAATAGGGCAATTTTCAATTAAAAGAAATTTACTCTTGAAATTTATTGTGTTTTATATCCATATTCAAGATAATTTTTTTTTCTTACATTTAAGGACAGAGTATGTGATTAGTTTGTTGACCTTTTCAACTATTTTAAAATTTTAAAGGAGAAAAAAAGGAAAGAAAATTGATAGAAAGTGAGATTGATTTTATAAAGTGTTTGACTGGCGGAGGATTATAGGAGAGGATGTCGTGTCACCCAAACATTTTAGAGTTTTGGGCATGTATGTATAGAAATTTATAAAAAATAGATTTTTAATTTTTTTATAACACACACTATTTAATTTTAATAAATATTAGAATATAAAATTAAATATAAAAAAATGATAAACTGTATGAGAGAAGAAAATTAAGATATTCTTTTTATATATTTTTTTCTTCTCATCATTCTCTTTTCAGTACACAAATTTATTGTTTCTTACATGTTCATCTCTAAACAAAAATAAAACACATTTGCTGTTTTTACTCATTTCTCACCTATTCGGATTCGTTTTTGAAAAAGAAACTCCTTATTTCACTTAATAGTGAAATATTAGTTTCTAAATGCATGAACTTTTATTAATCATCAGGCAAACAATTTTGTTTTTATGCATAACCCTTATGTTTTTTATAGTCAATTTTTAAATGTGACTTATTTATCACATATTTCTCTTTGGGTAATTACATCTTTCAAAATTATTGGCTATTATTGGTTAACAGCCACTGAATAATGACAGTATTTAATATTTCAGAAGAACTTTGGTTACTCTCTGCATTTTAGTTAGACTTTTATATTAGTGTTTTCCAACCATCACTCTTATTTACACAAGTGTAAAGGTTTAAATTTACGAAAACATTTTTATGAATTTCAACACAAAATTGTGTGTTTCAATGCACAGAGAGAATGATTTGTTAGTTTTAGAATAAATATACTTTTAAGCCTTTTCAACTTTAATCTAAAATATGCACTTTCCGTCTGCGAGAGACACCTATAACACGTTTAAGGAACATGTGCATATACTTACAAGCGATCACACTCACTCTTTTCGTATTATGTCAATGCTGAATTAAATTTTGAGGTAACTTTGAAATTTGATGCGTTGTTTTGTTTTGTTTTGAGTTGATTATGATGAAATACATGCATAAAGTACTGTGATGTTGTTACACAAATACCTCCAATCCTAGGATACAAACATGGTAGCTCTAAATGTTAAAACAATTAGTTTATGGGAAGCAAATATCAATGGATGTTAAAGCCGTCTCTAGTGCTGAGTGAAACAAAAATATCATTCTATTCGGTACAACCAAAGAAAACCTATCGATAAACCCAAAGAGAAACAGAAATGGAATGCACCCTTCTTCCAAAGTTTGCCGTCTGATGCTTAATTTGTTTCAGTTGTCTTCCCCATTATCTCAAGTCACAACCTTCCATTCCATGGCATTGAAATGCTTTCATTTTCACCGTCAACTCTTGTCCGTATTTCATACCTTATAACCCTCTTTAGTGCTTTAAGGTCCCATATACCAGCAACAAAGAAGGCCAGAAGTGGTTGCTGAAGTTCACTGCAATGGCGAGGCCAGAAAGAACGCGTAGACAAAAAAGCCTGGAGACTCTAATGGACTCGGACAAACCAGGAATCGGAAGAAATGTGAACCAACTGGGACCCCAGAAGTCCACTCCTGGCAATGGCCTTGAATTCAATAACCTCTCGTATAGCATCATAAAAAAGCAGAAAAAGGATGGAGTATGGATCAAGAAAGAAACATATCTTCTTCATGATATCTCTGGCCAAGCAAAAAAAGGTGAAATTATGGCAGTCATGGGGCCTAGTGGTGCTGGAAAATCCACCTTTCTTGATGCATTGGCAGGGAGAATTGCTCGAGGGAGTCTAGAAGGATCAGTTAGAATTGATGGAAAACCAGTAAAAATGAGCTCCTCTAGTTTCTTTATTTATGGATTCAAATCACCAAAGGGAAATATTCTCTCTTCCTATTCTCTTTAACTTAATAATGCTATATTATTGTGCAGATTACTACAAGCTACATGAAAATGGTGTCATCATATGTGATGCAGGATGACCAGCTCTTCCCTATGTTGACAGTTTTTGAAACATTTATGTTTGCAGCTGAAGTTCGGCTTCCTCCTTCCATTTCCAGGGCTGAAAAGAAGAAGAGGGTGTATGAAATCCTTGACCAACTGGGCTTACAGGTATATATAATCCATTGTCTTTCTCACTCGTTTAAACATAAAAGGCAGGTTAATGACTTAATTTCTGTTCAGAGTGCTACACATACATATATTGGTGACGAAGGAAGGAGAGGAGTGTCAGGAGGGGAACGACGAAGAGTATCTATTGGCATAGACATCATCCATAAGCCATCAGTTCTGTTTCTTGACGAACCTACCTCAGGCCTTGACTCTACAAGTGCTTACAGTGTTGTAGAAAAGGTTAAAGACATAGCTCGAGGAGGAAGCGTTGTCCTTATGACCATACACCAGCCTTCATTTAGAATCCAAACGCTCCTGGATCAGATCACCGTCCTTGCAAGGTGAAAATTTCAGAGCCTATATATAGTGTTTATATTACTATCCAAGGAGCCTAAAATGAGGAGACATAGAGCTTTATTATGTAGACCATCTGAAACTGATAGGCACTGACAGGAAGACCAAAAAAGATATTGAATACATCAGTTTATGATTAGATAAGAAGCTAGAACTATGTGAGAAACTTTTAGGAAAACCATTATGTGACTTTCGTGGATGAACTAGAACAATATATTCACAACATAACATGAAAAAGAAATTCCTGACCAGATTTGCTATTGTATTTGATGGTGCTGTAGGGGAACATTGATATACATGGGGAAGCCAGATGCACTACAAGCTCATTTGTCCAGATTTGGAAGGCCTGTACCTGATGGAGAAAACAGTATTGAGTATCTTCTAGATGTTATAAGTGAATATGATCAAGCAACAGTTGGGCTTGACCCCCTAATCCAATTCCAACGTGATGGCCTCAAACCTGACCCAGCAGCCATGACCCCTGTTCCAAAAACTCCAAGGACACTTTTCAGAAGGAACACCCCTGCATCTAAACACTTGATTAGCCTACGCAGCCAAGGATTTATTGCTGGAACACAACAACCTCATTCTGCACAGTTTAGTTATCGCGACGACGATGACGATGATGAGAATTTCGATAACTCCCTTGAAAGGAATACTGTTCCAACACCAAGGAATATGACCAGTGGTGTTCACCCACGTTTGGCTTCTCAGTTCTACAAAGATTTCTCAGCCAAAGATTTCTCTATCTGGCTTTACCATGGTGTCGTAGGAACACCGCGGCGCCAACCATCATGGACTCCAGCAAGAACACCAGGATGGACGCCAGGGAAAACACCCATGTCAGGACCAAGAAGTGCAGCTTCCAACCAATATTCTGCAGCTTATCGGTATCCTTATCGCCCCCCAAAAACTCCTGCAGTGGATGACCAGTCTATGGACTACTCGGCAAATTCATATGCCCCTTCGGTTGAAGGATTTGAGATTGAGGAAGTGCTTGATGAGCCAGTCTTAGGATCCAAGTATGCAAACCCATGGTTGCGTGAGGTTGCAGTGCTCTCGTGGCGAACAGCACTAAATGTAATTCGCACCCCGGAACTCTTCCTCTCCCGTGAGATTGTGTTAGCTGTAATGGCACTTATCCTGTCCAGCATTTTTGGAAATCTGAGTCATCATTCTTTCAAAGACATCAATAGGCTCCTCAATTTCTACATATTTGCAGTGTGCCTTGTTTTCTTTTCCTCCAATGACGCAGTCCCATCTTTTATCATGGAGAGGTTCATCTTCATCAGGGAGACTTCCCATAACGCTTACCGTGCTTCTTCATATGTTATTTCTTCCCTCATTGTTTACCTCCCATTTTTCGCTGTTCAAGGACTCACATTTGCTGCCATAACCAAAGAAATGCTCCACTTGAATAGCAATCTCTGGTATTTCTGGCTGACACTTTATGCCTCCCTTATTACTACCAACGGATATGTGATGCTTGTCAGTGCACTTGTGCCTAGTTACATCACAGGGTATGCAGTAGTCATAGCCACAACAGCACTCTTCTTTTTGACCTGTGGTTTCTTCCTCAAGCAAAGTCAGATACCCATTTATTGGAGGTGGCTTCACTATGTTTCTGCAATCAAATATCCATTTGAGGCATTGCTCACAAATGAATTCAAGAACCTCGACTGCTACACAGGAAACAAAGCAGAATTATCCCCCGGACCATTAGGAGACTTGAAGCCCAGCAAACATCATAACACCAGCCTGCCAGCTAACTGCTTATTAGGGGTAGATATCTTGTCCTCAATGGATATCAAAATGCAAAACATATGGTATGACATTTTAATCCTGCTAGGTTGGGGTGTTCTTTACAGGTTGTTCTTCTATTTGGTTTTGAGATTTTACTCCAAGAACGAGAGAAAATGAATCATTTACCACCCCTTTTTATTCGGATAACCTGTTCATATATGCTCCGGCCTGCTAAAAAAGCTGAAGGTCACAGCAGCTACGTTATTTCTTGTATCATTGCTATCATATTCATGAGAACTCGTTATATTCTGTTAAAGAAGCTTGCGTGTGGCAATTTTTATGTTTATGAAATTACCACAATTAATTGCTCTTAGAGGAAACAAAAAATATCATAAGTGAACGTGTTATAACGGGGAAGATGGGTACATCAACACCAGCACTTGCCGGTTACTAGACGACAGGGGCATACTTGCCTGACCACCATTGTTCTCCGTTCATACCATGATCAATGTTAAAATACAGCCCTTCCTATCAATCACCACAGTTTGCATCCTCTACTCAGATACAAGAAGAATGCTTCGGAGGCCCAAAACTGACCCACCCAAAACTTCACAAAGTAACCTTCTGCATATTTGGATAGGAACTCTATCTTTCTTCTTTCTTCCTTGACAAGAACAACTTTCCCTCAGATGGACCCAGTACGAAAGGCTCCGATTCCAAAACTCATTAACTAAATATGGTGTACTTCCGTCTCCCCATTACAGTAATCACAAACCTAAAATCAGCCTTAAAATTTGAAACATGTTCCAAATCAACACTAACATTTTCTACATGCAATCAGACAGAGGAAACGTCTAGACAGAATACATTGGAACTAAATTAATCTTAGCCTTTGAATTACACTATGGACATGTAAACTGAAATCAAGGTCTTTTTTATAAGGTATTCACTTAATGAGAGCTAGCATGTTGTGCAATTTTTCTTTCAAGTGTACTTTTGTCTGCCCCCACTACACTGTCAACCTCTTTGCCATTCTTAACAAAGAAAAAAGTGGGAACACTGCTAATATTCCAGCTTGCAGCAACATCTCTGGCCTCATCTATGTCAATTTTTAGAAAAACAACTTTTGGGTACTTCTCAGCCAAGCTTGTATAAATAGGGGAAATGAAGCGACAAGGGCCACACCATGTTGCAGTAAAATACAGGATCGCCAATCTTGATGTATTTGATGCAGCACTTAACTTCTTTTCCAATTCACCAGTAGAATGAATACCAATGACTTGCCCTTTAGAATACAACAAATGTAATAGATCATTAAATTAAATATAAATCGAAGGATAGTCAGATAAATTGCAACAACTATTCTTTTAGGAATAAAAATGAAATATCACAATTAAATATTCTACAAACTGCCACAACATGCGCATGAGTTTTTAGTTTAATTAGGCAATGTAGCTTCTTACCGCTCTACATCCTACATCCATGAAGTTAGCCTACTTTGCAGGTGAGCAATTATGATTAAAATATGCATACTAAAGCGTTTACCACAGCCACATGAAAAGTATGATGCGGGAACAGATCAGACAATGAAATATTGTGTACTGTTTTTTTTTTCACATTAACTACAAGATAATGAAGTCAACAAAGAAAGGTTTCTGAATTTTATTACCATCACCCAGATGAGAAATACAAAGACTTACCATCTTTTAAAGCAGATAAGGCTTCTTGAACCTGAAAAAAACAAGTCAACATAAAAAAAAACTTAGCTATAAGTAGATCACCCCATAGCATAGTTATTAAGGTGCATATAGAGAATGAACAACTTCATATCACTAAATATTCCACTTAAATCAAGGAGGAAATAGAATGTAATAGGACAACTATAGTAGAAGTATGAATTCATAGGAAATGACAGATAGTCATTTGTTACATCACAATGGTATCACAAAAAGTAGCCTACAGAAACTAAATCCATTGAAAACAATACTCGATAAAAAAAAAAACAGTTACATACTAGATACCCAAAATCAATATAAGATTGCAAAACATAGGGCTAAGATAAGTTTGTAAGTCCCTAAAATACATGTCTATAAAAAAGAATAGGAGTATTCCTTGGATATACACGCATCAAGGAACATCCTATGTGCATCCTATCAGATACATGTATGCTCTTGATATTATTTTTTTCATTTTTGGAATATCAAGGCATCATAGCATCCTGCAAACCTAACTATCAAAAAGATTGTTCAATCACTGAAACTATAATCTATACTTACTTGGGCTTCAGTTTCTTGCTCCTTCTTGATAGGAGCTTCAGTCTTGATAGAATCTCCTTTCTGCTGCTTTTGTTTTCTTAAGCGAGCATACTTTCTCCTATGCTCCTCGATTTTGCGGGCATTGGGTTCAACCTGTCCAGCCAAAAAAGATACAATTACAAAGAGAACAAGGATTCCTTCTGCAGATTTCATCCGTCGAAAGCAGGCAAATTACCTTTTTAAGTACCGTACTTAGCTCTTCATCGTAATCTAACTTTGAAGCCACATGAAGGTCACTCGCCGCTTCTTCCCATAGTCCCAACATAGCCCTTGACATTCCTCGTATTTTGTATCCTTTGGCTGAGTCGGGGTTAATCTGGAACAAATAATACACCTTTGAGTACACAAAACTATGGCGCAGATATTTCTTTTATACCATTTTTTTCTACGTTTGACAAGCAATAAAATAAACCTTCAAGGCAGTGTCAGCATCCCGTATAGCAGCATTTGGCTTCTTCAGTTTCACAAAGACACTAGCTGAAAACAAGAAATCGAGATTTCCAAATTATACAGAAGGCAAAACGAACAATAAACTGTAGAGTAGTAAGAAAGCAATACTGAAAGAAATTTATCAAAAGGCACTTGAATCTGGAAGAGGAATACACAGAGAGAATGAGCACCTCTTGTAGCATAAAGTATAGCTGATTGGGGATTCAACATAATGGCTTCTGTAAGTTGTTCCAGCGCTTCATCCAAATTACCTGAAAAAATCATTAAAAAAACTCAATTCGCAAACTGAAAGAAAGTCCAAGAAGCTTAAAAGAAAGTCCCAGAAGCTTAAATTGAGATTTAAAAGAGAGAGAAAGAGAGAGGGTAGAGTGTAAGTAATCATGAATTGCCTTGCCTTGCGAGATAGCATCGACTGCTTTTGACTTCGCCAGTTGAGCAGCATCCATCTGTTCTTCCGTCACTTCAACAGAAGGATCTCCCATCTGCAATAGCAACACAAATTAGGTCATTGCAGTGAGTATATATATATATATATATATATATACGCAGAAAGCATAGATAAGATAGCATACCTTCTGAGGAGGGTCATTATCGGGTTCAACAACATCGGCATTATCCAACTCTACATCAGATTCCACAAGGTCATCTTGAGCAGATGAAGGAGGTTCCGGCTTCTTCTCATCAAAGTCACCTGGTTCCTGCATAAGGTGAGTGAGTAACAAAAAGCAGAGATTCAAGAATAGAATTGGTGTTAATAAGAAAGGAGAAACGAAACGCACCGTTTTGGGTTGGGGAGGGATGCGAGCACCGAGGCTGCAGGAGTGAGGGAAGAAGAAAGCGGTGAAAAAAAAGCGATGAAAAAAATGGATGAAAATGGGAAGAAAAAAAAGCGATGAAACCTGAGAAGATAAGCCTTGAAGAAGGAAAGAGAAGGGTTGTGGAGAAGTGAGGGATTGGACTTGCAAGTCTCAATGAAGAGCTTCACCTCTCTCAGTTTCTCTTCCTCCATTCTCACCGCCTAGGGTTCCTTCCGACCACCCACACTGCTTCTTCTTCACCTTCCTCTTTTTATCAATCTTTAACACTTCCCTTAACATTTACAATATTCTTTCTAAATACATCCAAATCATTATTAATTTTATTTTTTCTCATTAATTTCTTACCCAAAACTTCACAAAACAAACTTAACTAACAATATCCTATAAATCTTTTAAAATAATTATAATTAATATCTATTTAAAAACAATCTCATGTGACTTAATCAAGAAAAAACTTCACCAATATGATTAACAAAAATTTTGGAAAACTTTGAAAAAAAAACAACCAAGATGAACTAGAAAATGTTATCAATATTGGTATTTTTAAGTTGTTGACGATTATTTAATATTTAAATATTTTTTTACATTTTTTGGTAATTGAAACAATGATAAATTTAAATTATTTTATCTAAACAAGACACTTGAAAAAATAAAATAATTTAAAATAAGTATATTTAATAAATTCAATTTAATTTTAAGTGTAAGCATTTTTAGTCTTTAAAATAATAGTATCCGATAATAAAATAAACTGTTAAAAAATTGTTACTCGGACATTTTGTCTGAGAAAATAAACAAATTGTAATTGTCTTTGCAATAATAAGTACTGTAGAAAGAAAATTTCAGCAGTCTAAACTAAGAAACTATGGCATTGTTATTATTATAGAAGAAAATAAAGTATTGTTTATTAATGATAGAAAATAAATAGCAATTAAATGTCATTATTTTACAATCAAGTCTATAAATAAAACACATCCTAATCTTAAATTGAAATAAAGTATAACAATGCATGCATCTGCACTGTAATTGATTTTTACACTTTCATATGGCCATAAACCCTAAAACTAATTACTTATTTTTACTGGTTATTTAACAATGTGAAGAAATATATTTGATAATGCGAAAAAAATATTAAAAAAGGTTGGAATGATAAGTTTGTGTTTCATGTTAAAATATTTATGATGTTTAAAAAAACAAATAATTGTTCATCACTTGTAAATTTGCGAATTTTTGACATAGAGTTGAATAAAAAAAATTATTTTTGTTGATAAAAAAAAGTTTTTTTGTTTGTTTTGATAATTAAATTTATTGACATTTGACAAGTAAATAACACACCAAATTTACTGGTTTCAAATACATTTTTACATTTTATATTTAGTCTTTTTTTTTCAAAAATTTGTTTGATTAATTTATAATAAAGATTTGTTTTTCGCTCCATAGATTTATTGCATGCCTACATTTAATGAAATCATGTAATTAACTATCGCTATGAAACGTAGCTAATGAGTTTGTTACGTGATAAACGGAATTTTGACATGGATTATTATTTAATTTAATATACTATCACGTCAATGAAGTGTTACTTTGACTCGTGAATGAAACTAATTAATAATTACGTTTCTAATTAATTAAAAACATTGAATAGAAGTCTTGAGAAATATATTTAAAAAATATATTTTAGGAAAATATGGTTTTACAGAAGGTATACTGTAATAAGACATTGAGCAAAGAACAAGAGACAGAGACATCACATCACTGTCTCACTATTTTGTTTCTAACCTTTTCTTCATATATTAACAAAAAACACCATGTGGCCCTCACCCATAACAACTTCTTATGTTTCTTTCTACACTCTGCCTCTACAATTTTTTTCTATTCTTTCAACTTCCAACCATTCATTCATCTTTAAATTTAAAAATCTACATTAAGAAAGTTATTACTAGATTAAACTTTTGATTAAAATAGTAACACCATGGACTGAACCCAATTTGGTGAATAAGCAAATCGTCTTCAATAATGATATTTAAAGGTGTTAATTCCTGTTACTGATATTGAAAGACATTAATTCTTATATTAGCACAAATCAAAGATACTCAGTGATTAGTCCTTATTACTGAAATAAATCAGTAACAAGACCAAATGCAGAGGAGATAGGGAAAGATCCTAGTATATGTAAAGGAATACACAAAAAAAAGATAAATTTCACACTCAACTAAAACTATACTTATTTTTAACTACACTGAATTCTTTAATGTCAATATTACCTTGTTTGTGGTGTGTGCGTATAAATAAATCTTAAACCAAGTGGCAAAAAGAAGGATGAATTAATCAAAGCCCATCCTTACCATACCAAGGTGGTGATCACGTTCACAACCAACTTTTTTGGCAATAATAAAAGCCACCGACGAGACATCACAACCAACCATCCTACGACAGCTACTATAACATCTCTATTACAAGTTTTCAACAGACACAAGAATTCAACAAAAGTAAAAGGCATGTTTAAAGCAAAAGTAATAATTACAATCAACCAGAATCCAACAACAACAATAGCTAATGGAACAGATATCCACTCCCCCAATGTATTAATTGAGAAGAAAAAAGGAGGAGACGGCACAATGGAGATTTGAGGAGAGAGAAAAAACCAAGAAATTGGAAAGTTTGGTGCCAAAGAAATTTGAGGCCCAAGCTACAGAATACAACCAACATACGCACAGGATTTAGCTTTAGCAGGTAAAATATGGGCTCCGACAATGACAAAGCAAAGTCCAGAGGAAGAAACTCGGGCAGAAGATACATCTTCTACAATTCTATATCATTGACGGGATCATGTTGGATTTGGTCCTGCTCCTGCTCCTCTTTAAGGCTAGACCTTCGCAACTCTTCTATGCTCCTTACCACTTCAGACATTGAAGGGCGTTTGTCAGGGTATTGTGCTGCACAATCAACTGCAAGTTGCAACAACTGAACCATCTCCTCTTCCACATTCTGATACCTGAGGAGCTCAAGATCAAAGACCTCAGAAGTCCACTCTTCTCTAACCACAGATTGAACCCATCTGGGAAGGTCTACTCCTTCCTCATTCAGGAGAGCATGGGTAGGTGCCTTCCCAGTCAGAAGTTCCAAGAGTAGCACACCAAAACTGTACACGTCTGCCTTCTGAGACACCCTGCGAGGATCAGTCACCTCAGGTGCACGGTAGCCGGCGACCCTGTTGGGGGTGGAGGAGGGGCCAACGAGATGTGCAAGGCCAAAGTCAGACACTCTGGCATCATATGATTTGGTTAAGAGGATGTTGGATGACTTTATATTTCCATGAGAAACATTAGGCCCTCGTGAATGCAGGTACTCAATGCCACGGGCTGCTCCAAGTGCAATACCTGATCTCACTTCCCAATTCAGTGGCGTCCTACCCGCCCCTTTGTTTCCTGTAATCAAATAAAGATCAGAACACCACCCATGGTACCGTACCACAGTAGGTACACTAATGAGTAATGAATGAGCCTTTGCCTCGGGCCCTATTTCACACAGTTCCAATGAAGCCTATGGGATTTGGAAACTCTTGAAATAAACAGTGAAAATTTTCAATTTGAAATAAAAAAACAGTACTTAGAACTCAATTACCCCATCTACCAGTATCTGCTTAAAGCCTAGTCTAATAATAGCAGGAGATGGGGAGGCAATTCAGACAAACAACCACCCATGTGATCCAATCGGACCTTAAAGACATAGTGCGAAATCACATCTTCAATAACCCCAACCATATGCATAAAAGAGGGAATGTGAAATGTATTTAAGAGTCTAATTCCTAAAGCATGCTGCCAAGATGCAGCGAAATGAAAATCACTAACATAGCCATGCCATGATGCATTGCCCAAAAAAGAAACTCGATTACAGTAAGTAATGATTGTCCAAGAACTGGAAAAGGGCGAAATTGAGTGAAAAGCGAGCACAGAAAATACTGAAAAGAGAGAAGGAATGGCAAAAAAGCCGACTAACCATGTAAAAGTGCAGACAAGCTTCCCATGGGCATGTAATCATAGACAAGGAGCTTCTCATCTCTGCTGAAATAGAAAGCTCTGAGAGGAACCAAACTCTCATGATCCATAGCTCCCACCGCTTCAATCTTCTCCTTAAACTCCTTCTCAGAAATCGTCACATCCTTCAACCTCTTCACCGCCACCACGGGCCCTGCCTCCAGCACCGCCTTATACGCCGTCCCGAAAGTCCCTTTCCCCAAAACCTCCGCCGAAGCTCTGAGCAAATCCTCCAAATCAAACGCCTTAGCCGCATTACCGAAAAACACCAACTTCTTCGCCGCCCCACCACTGTTCCCTTCGGCCTTATTCCCCGCCGAAACCGCAGCCGCAGCCGCAGCCACAGCCACCGCAGAATTGCCGTTGGCATGACCGCCGTTCTCGACATCCGGAAGCCCCTTCTCTGCAAGAACCTGGGCGTCGGCCTCAGGATGTTTGACAGTAGCAATGTCGACGGCGCTGGTCTTCTTGGCAGTCTTGCTCCTGCACAGGAAAATGAAGAGGAACACGAGCAGCAGAAGAAACACAACCGATCCGACAACAATCCCCGCAATGGCGCCGGCAGATAGCTTGTGGTTGGTTTTGTTGTTGGGCTTGGCGTTGTTGTCGACGGAGATAGGATCCGCTATATCTCCGGGGCAGAGAGAGAGTGGGCGGCCACAGAGGGAGTTGCCAAGAAAGGAATCCTGAGGGAATGTCTGAAGCTTGAGAGGGACAGAGCCGTTGAGGAGGTTGTTGGAGACGTTGAACTGATCCAGGCTCAATTTCCCCAGGTCGGGGATTGGGCCCTGGAGCTGGTTGTTCTCCACAAACAAAGTCTTCAACCGCGTTAGGCTGTTGAAGCCCGTCGGAAACGGGCCTGAGAAGTTGTTGAAGCCCATGTTCAACCGAACCAGGTCCGGTAACTCGAACAAGAACGCAGGGATTGCGCCGCTGAGGAGGTTCCGCTGAATGTACAGGTTCCGAAGGTTAACGCACGCCGCCAGATCTGAAGGCAGGGAACCCCGCAGCGCGTTGAAGCGGAGACTCAGGGTGCGCAGCTGTGTCAGATTGCCGAATATTCCGAGAGGGATTTGGCCGGAGAGAGCGACGCCGGGGAGGTGAAGCTCGACGACGTGGTCGCGCTCGCATTGGACCCCGGCCCACGTGCAGGGGCTCTCCCTGGTGGCGTTCCAGAAGAGGGTTCTGCCGCCGACAGCAGAGCGGAGAGCGAGCAATGCGGCTCGCTCGGAGGCCAGATCTGCGTATGCTGCGGCGAGCATGAGCGCCAGAGTGGCCGCCACAACCACGAGGGTGTGCTTGTGAGGCAGCATTGGTGAGTGGCGGCAACCTCAGCCGCAGAAGGGTATGCTCTGTTTGGATTTTGGATATAATTAGGAGGGGATGGGATGGTTGAGAGAGTGAGCAGCCAAACAGAAGCAGAAGCAGATGTTGGGGGAAAGAAAGAAAGAAAACAAGTGTTCCAATAATATCTCATTTTTAATTAAACTCTTCTAATTAATAAAATACTCCCATGAGTTGGACGCACCTCCAGCCTGTGTGCTCCCAAACACACATAACCCTATCTATCTATGTATCTATCTACCTACGTATACGTATCTATCTACTTCACTACGTATTTACTTGAATCATCTCATATCACAACCAAATTGGTCAAATATTGATTTATAATTTTTTTTCAATTTAGCAGTAATTAAATTGATAATGATGGAAAATAGAATGAATAGGAAATTCAGACCCTCGTCTTAAATGGTGTATCCGTGTCTATCTGACACACACATCAAACATCAACACTCCTAGAATATGTATCAGTGAAATGTCTAATTCAAAAGTATTTGTTAGATTTCTAATAATTTTAACACGATTCTAATATAATTTTAAAATAGGTAAATATATTAATTTTCTAAAAACTTAAATTTAGTGTATAAAATTTTATAATAATTACAAAAATAAAAAACAAATTCTTCTGAACCAATTATGATAAACATCTTACTTTATACACAAATTTTTATTATCAATTTATATAATTCATTATTATATAATATATAAATTCGTATTCGTGAAGGTGTTTATGAGTGTATGATAGATTTAATAATATAAATAGAAAGTAATTGATGATGAGAATAAATAGAAAAAAAGTATATGGATGGAAAGTGGGGAACATAGAAGAGAAGGAGAAATAGGTTGGAGATGGAAGAATAGTTCTTGTTGTTGTTTTTTCACCAGTTTTGTCTTGTAGGACTCACCATCTATCTATCTCTGCTAACACCATCCTTAATTCCACTTTTTTGTTTTCTTCACTTCTTGTCCTACATTCTACTCCTTTTCGGCATATTAGGATTTCCCTTGTCATATTGCTTTCTTTTCTCCCAATTTTTACACTAATCTTCCCACATTCACTCACACAACATTACTTTTTGTTTAACCAAAACACAACTAAGTACATGCCATGGAATTTTAATAACTGTGAAAGAGTTTTTGATGTGACAAATATATAGGCCACAGAAGTGGAATGCCACTTTAGGAGTGCCAAATTCAGTGTGCACTGCTTCTTTATTTATGTCACAACATATGTCTCAATCTCTCAAAATTGGATATCTATCAATTATTGCAATTTATTACTTATTTCACCTTATTAATGGAAATTCAGATCAAAGGAGACTTTCCTAATACCGTATTATTAAAGAATACTAGATTCGCACACCATTTTAAAAATGAAATACATAGGTATATTAAATCATTTTGAACAAATATATATTTATAAAAAAATACATTATAAAAAATTGCTCATGAAGTCCATTGAGTAATATAATGAAGATTCGTTGTATTATAGATGAGATGGTTAAACTTCAAGATAATATCCTTACAAGCTTCATGAATTGGTTTTAAAAAAATAAGGGGATTCCACCTGCAAAATATACTCCGACGCTTAAGTCAATAAGAACATAAAATGTAGTGTATATAGTCAGTACAATGTAAAGTATGAGTTGAAATTACTCACTGTGAGTTCTAGTCAAGAGAGATGTCTCTCAACTAGAACAGTTAGTTTAGCCAAAAACAGTGTTTCTTAATCGAGTTGTTCTTCTGTCTTGATCGTATCACAATTTTTTTTCCTTATATACAGTGGTGTTATGATGCCCTTTTTGATATTGTTTAAAGTTATATTTCCAAATTAATTATAATACTACATATCCCGTCAATTGTGGTAATTAACATTCTCCTCATTTTATAAGGAGTAAATAAGATTTTTTTTTTTATATTTTCAAATATAATTATCAGGTTTGCTTTCATCTAATTATTGAACTTGACTCATGTTAAATTGTGATTAACAAAATTTTGAAAATTGAAGGTAATGTTTCACTAATGAGTTTTCTTACCTTAATAAAGATTAGGAGGAGTGTTTATTAAGTGGAGTATGATAGAGGGGACGTGACAAAATTAGTTGAAGGAGTGTATTATGAAGGTTTTTCCAAAATATTTTTAATTTAATTAATATAGCAGCTAATTATTTTTTATCTATAAAATTAATTTATATTTAATATTTTTTTTAATGTTATCAAGGTTATTCAATTATTTACCCTACACTCCACGCAACACAATCGTATAAAAGTTTCTCTTATTAACTAAGCATTCTAATTAACCATGTGATGTCTTCTTAATCACTCCACTTCAACTGCAAAATTACTGAATTAAGTGATTCTGGAAGCTTAATTACAAGTTATTAGGTAGCTGTACTTGCCATGGAATTGGACTGTAAGCCTTGTTTGGCTTCTCATCTTCTTTTTCCAACCTAACGTTTTTATTAAGCATGTTTCAACAATAACATCACTCCTACCAAATGCACATGTAAATGAACTTCATTCCATTACACACCACCAATGCACATTCAAATGCTTATTTATAAAACATTTTTAGACTTCCTATCACCAAACACATTCTTAACATCATCACTGCATTTAAGCTTCACAATATGCACTATGCTAAATTATATATCATCTCAAATTTTAAGACTCACTATAACACTGCATTGTATTACCCTTTTGCTGAACTATTTTTTTTTTAATTATGCGAATTTATTAAATTATAACTAATGACATTTTATTTAATGGAAAATTGGTTTTAAAATTAAACTAAAATAACATTTTTTTTTTGGTATAACAGAGTTGCTTTTCTTAATAATCCAGACTACATGCTCTACTGTGAGTAAAAAAAAACTTCTACTGTGAGTTCACTTTTTTACTTCTAAAAGTAGTGCAATGATATTTGATTAATTGAAAATAGAAAAAATGATGAAAAGTTAAGGTGTGGGCCATATCTTAATCTTCTCCACATCTTCATTGCATTTTAAACTCAGATGCCAGCCTCTACATTTTCAGATTTTTCTTATTATAAGAGACAAAGTAATAAAATACTAAAAATCCCTAAAAAATACTGCAACTTGTGCTTAAAAAAATCAGAATTGGTGATGGCTCCTAATCATTGCATCACATGACAAAGTCTTATTATAACTTTGTTAAGATGTGGTTCTCAAAAACATTTCACCAATTTATTTTTTCAAAAGTTATGGTGTGGTGAAATGGTGTTAATGTCTATTTTATTTTAAAAAGAAATTATTTATTTTTTATAAAAGTCGGAGAGCGGTAATTACGAAGATTAACTGTATATATAATATTGTAATTAATTTAATAACATAGCTCAAAACAATATCAGATACAAGGAGAAAGAAAAAAAACTATCATATATAAGGAAAAGAAGATGATCGGATAAAGGGAATAAACAAGAGACTACTATAATTGAGACAAGGAGAACAACACAAGACGACACAACAGAGGAAGTATTTTCAACTCATATTTCACACTATACTCATATATTTTATGTTATTACTGAACGTCGGAATATCTTCTCAAATGGAATCTCGAATCCATAAAATTTACAAGGATAATCATCTCAAAATTAACCGACCTCAAATACATGTTTTGGTTGAAAGACATTCTCTTAGTGAGAAAATTTTCATTTACTGCTTTTATTTTTATGAATAAAATTGTGATGTTATTATTAAAGAATGAGAAGCAATGCAAGCAAGTTTAGCAAATTGCATCTTGGAAAGGGAGTAATAATTATTGGGTCCTGCAACCACCTTCATTTGTTTATTCATGTTGGCTTTCTAGCTGGATAACATATAAAATCTTTGGGTTGCCTTCAAATGCTTATGCAGAATTGAATGCAGGACTCAAATATATTATTACATGATGCAGTATTCAACCTGAGGCTGGAGTAGTAAACATGCATGTACTAACACCCCAAATCACTCCAGGTTGTACAAAGATTCTCCAACCAACCTTAACTTTCGATGATGCTAACACTCTGCAAGACATTTATTTTTAGGTACATAAAGAAAGCATATGTGTTTGGTCACAATAAAGTTCAGTAAATCAAAGTGTACAAAAAAACAGCTTTTGATGACACGGATGAACAAGGACAGCGAATTACAATGAAGAAAAGACTCACATATGAAAAGGTTTTATATAAAGCTACTTGTTCCATATAAGGGATAATTAAAGTAACTTTTTTTTTCTGCTAAAGAAGAATTTTTCGAAAGAGCCGAATTCAGTTAAAACAATTTAAATGTGCATAGATATGACCATTCTTTGAACTTTAGTAAAAGCAAATCTTAGACAACTATTTCCAGACACACGTATTTCCCTCTTCCAATCAACAGCCAGAAAGAAACTACGCATGAAAGATCTTTCTGAGGTGTGTCATCCTATTCACATTTAAATATTAACTTCAAGAACTTCCCCATCAACAGAATTGTAGATTAAACAAAATTTTTGTTAAACATTTCTTGAAAGAGATTGATAGATCCATCTTGAGTTTTATTTTTATAATATGAGATCTCTGTCAGTAAATTTCTTCAAAAACCCTTTTTAGAAGATAGAACAAGAACACAAATAGATTTAATTTCTCTATTTTTACAAATTAATTTTAACTTTTGTTATACCTTGAGTTTTCAGTGGTATTCCTTCTATACATGGTGCATCAAGTAATACATTACAGAACTGCTATGTCTCATGACTTACAGAAGTGAGAGTGAGAACATCAGAAAAATTCCAATGATAATCAAAATAGAAAATAAACCATCTTTACACAACACCAACTATCATTAAGTTGTCTTTCCGTTTTTGCTCTACTTGGCCTATTAAGATCCATTCATCAAAATACTCGGATCAAAGTAAAGAAGAAAGCATAAGATTCTCTTTGTAAAGTGAGAGAGTTGAAGAATATGTTTACCTATTCATCTGATACATTCTCTGAAGTTTATGTCTATAAACTATAAAATATAGTTTTCCTTCACAGACTGCGACTTAAGTTTCAGAGGGTTTCATTAAATAGGTAGAATAATTGAAGGTCACTAAATCATATTTATAAAAGAAAGCCACAAATCTTTAGTATATAAAGAAATCGTGTGAAGGGAAGATAGAAAAAGTGTGATGGTCTTGTATCAGGAGAAGTTTCTCAAATCTCTTCAAAAGAAATTCTGATGTATTATGACAAAATGAAATATCTTTTAGAAGGTCAGCAGACATAAACAAAAACTGTTTGAACCACACCATTCTTATCCAGGAAGATTTTTTTTAACAAATACTACATTTTTTTTCCACTTTTTGTACCAAATAAAGTAATAAAGTGTATATATTACAATTATTTAAAAGTTTGACCTTGATGTTGTCGTATTTATAACAGGGGAGGATTATTTAATTTGTTTCCCATGATTGAATTATAGTAAAAGAATAGAGATGAATGGTAACAGAGAAATTTAATAGAAAGAATGTGAATACTTGAGATAATTTTATTAAAAGTGGCATTAATTGTTTCTAAACAAGAGTAAAGGACCTCAACTCCAGAGCATTTTAAGTAATAAGAACAAGAGTGTTCTTAGCCTAGTCTATGATTATGTTCCTTTCTTTCTCATGTCTCTTCTGATATATATAAAGGTATCTAACCTTATTACGAGTCTCCTTCACCAATTGTCCGAAAACCCTTACTTCTCATTAACATGGTATAAATGTCTTTAAATATTATTTTCGGAGGCTACAAAAATAAATAAAATTTGTACATCTAGGAGGCTCTGGAGGACATTCTAGAAATTTCTTTCAGTATCTACCATCAATCTCTCGATGATTGTTATCCCTTCTGTTGTGTCTCTCTGCAAACTCCACAATTGGGGTTGTCTACTCACCAACACATCCAAAGCCTCCTTCATCCAAGGATGTGGACACACTTGTTTTGCTTCAGCAACTGTCATCTGCACCATGATGCAAAATTGGTTTGGAGCACACAAACCAAACCAAAACAAAGATTAAAGATTATTGACATACCCATGTTCGTTTTCGAAAGTTCTTCTCTGGCCAATTCTCTAATTGTTTCTGCACAAGCAAAGGAAACATATATCCCTCACGTAAGGTGTCTTCGCTTTTGCTTTTGTAAAACCATTTACCCAATTTATTCTGCAACAAAACAAGTAGGAGGGTAAGGTTTCAAGGTGCAATTAATGTTTGGCAAATTGTAACAAAAAGTAAAAGGAAAATTGCAGATTCTAACTTCCACGTTTCCAACGACTCCAGCTTCCTCTATGCTCTCCCTTACAGCAGCCTGTTCCATGGATTCGTCGTTCTCCCAACCTCCCTGAATCCAAACACATGTCACATTCTAAATTCACCATTCTAAATTCCAGGTAATTAAACACAATAAACACCTTGGGGAACTGCATTCCATTGCCCTTCTGCGCACTGATCACCAGAACCTCCAATTCCTTATCTTGGCTTCCCTTTCTCGTGTATCTGTACGGAATGCATCTGTTCATTTTCAAAATTAATGCTCCCCCATTAGTAAAAATCTTAACTTTCAGGCCTTCCAGAAGACCCAATTGAAAAAGAAGATTGAATTTGAGAAGTTGGTGATAAAGATGCAACGTAATGGAGAGACAGACCCGACAACTTGGCGGCGGCCAAGGTGGTAGCGCTGCAGCTCCCTTCCGGTGCGGGAGACGAGGCAGATCATGTGGTCGGGAATGAAATGTGCAGAAGCATTCTTGGAATAGAGAAAGAGCAATGGTAGATTCCTTGAAAAGAAGAGACCCATGACAAACAAAGAAGCCAAAATCATGGACTAACAAAGTGAGAAGATGAGTATGGGATTATATATGCATGCAGAATGTGACGTAAATACCTCCCCTTCCTTCTGTCACTGCACCTAAATTTATAATCACTTTTTCTTAAATCTTTTTATACTCAATTTTCAATTTTAGAAAACGCATTTTCGCATTTTCTTTTCCATCTTCATTTCTACTTTTAGAAAATTATAACTATTCTGTTTCGTTTAACTATTTTTTTTATCAGCAATTTGTAAGGATATAAAAAGGAACGTTGTGAAGAAGAATTAAGAAATTTTAGATCATTATCAAGATTAAACTTGAGATGAGGTGTCTTTCTAAAATATATAACAAGATGATTTGCTTGAAGGATTTCAAGATGTGAAAACTGTTGTAAATTTTGAGTATTACAAAAGATATATAGTATCATATTTCCTAAATTACATAAATTCAAGTGATTTATATATGGACTTCTTTAGGTTGGAAAAGTGGGTAGCAAAGTGTTGGACCTTGCTTGCATGAAGTTGTGGGCTTCATTTGGGTTTTTTTGCATGCTTCAATTCAAATATGAATGTTTCTTCCTGCACCCTATCAAAACGCTTCATGCAATCCATTAATTTCCAAAAAGACTATTTTACTTTAGGCTTCTTCTTCCTCCACACCACAATTTTCTAAATCCCGAAACTGGCCTTAATATTTTATTTGAAAATGGACACCGTGGTTACCGAAAATAGGGATCTGGGAGTGTGTTACGGATTCATCAATCTGGAATTGAATATTTTTTTTTCTGGATGAGAGGGTTTTCCGGAAGCAATTTTTGCATAAATTATTGATTTCTGGATTGCTGAATCTAGAAGCCTAATTCTGTTACGGATTCATGGATTCGGAATGCTTTTTTTTAATTATGGATTTTTGAATCCGAATTACATATTTTTGTTATGGATTGGTGGATCCGGAATATTTTTTTGAATGATGGATTTTTGAATGTGAAATTCATATTTTGAATTACGGATTGGTAGATCCGAAATTTTACTGAAAGTGCCAATCCGATATTTTTCTGGATTCCATAATTCATAATGCAAAAAAATAAATACAGTTCAAGTGCATTTTAGGGTTTTTAAAAAATAATTGGGACAATTTAGTCTTTGCATAACATTGTAGGGTTGCAGGAAGAAAAATGTAGGAATGCTGAAAGAAACTCCCTTTACTTTTTTTAAATGATTTTTGGATTATCTTTTCCAGAAGTTATGGAACACCCCTTTCAGAAATTCATGAATATATTCTAAAAAATGTCTTACGAAAACAAACAAAATTTCCAAAAAGGATATTTGAAAATGATATCATATATTATAGAGAAAAATGGCCTTAGTTAGCAAGGATAATATTAGGACTTGAACAAAGAAAGAAAAGGGTATGTTGATACAAAAGATAAAATACTTAAGGAACCATCAACCGTTGACTTTTCTTTCCCCACATCTTATTTTGACTCATTTCTAGATCAGACCTTAAACACGTAGTCGCCAAGGAAGAAAATGAATAAAATTACATAAAAATGAATAAATAAATGTATATCATGGACTTAATAATCTTTTATTTAATTATATTATAAGGTGTTTAGAGAAGCTCTGTGAGTTTCATTTCTGTAGCATAACCATAGTTTATTTTAACACGTGGGTGCACTAGAATCTGTAGCATAATTAATATTCTTTAAAATTGTGTTTTTTTTTATATTAAAATAAAATTATTTTTTATCCCTGTAACTTTATAATGAAGTGATTTTGTTAAAATGTTAATATAAATGTAAATTAATAAAAAAGTGTGAAAAGAAAGAATAATTAAAAAAAGAAAAAATAGTGGGAGGAGAGTGAGATAAGGAGCAGCGCGTTTTGCTTGAGGTGCAAGGATTTTGCAGGAGGAAGAAGCCTATATAAACGCTTCTCCTTTGACCTATTTTTATTTTCATTATTATTCTCCAAACGACAAACACACAACACACAACGCAACTTCAACATTTTTGCCTTTCAGGTTTCACTTTCTCTCAATACTCTTTTTCTTTTTTCTATTCATTTTTCTATTCAGCTTCTTTCACTTTGGCATCTCAAATCCCTTACTTTAGTTGGGACTTAGAATTCATGGTTGTTATTCATACTCATTAGGGTTCATCTTATTAGGGTTTCTCATTTCTTATCTTATTTCGATTCTTATCAACTCGGTTTCCACGTGACAGTTGGAGAGCTATCGATTAGAGTCACGCAGGATGAGCTCGCAAGAGCGAAGCCAGCGGTCTAGGGTTCCTCGTCAGGAATGGATTCGTCGAGGATCCAACGATCAGAATCAGAATCAGAATCTGAATCAGAATCAGAATCTGAATCAGAATCAGAATGCTGCCGCTGCTGCTGGTTCCTCCAATACAACAAATCGCCATAGGAGGAGCGCTCCTATTCCTAGTCACAATCCCAATCCCAATCCTGTTCCTAATCCGAAGAGTAATGTGCAGAAGAGATTCAATTTGAGGGACTCTAATTTGCCTCAGCTGCTGCAAGAGATCCAGGACAAGCTCGTGAAAGGTGCTGTCGAGTGCATGATTTGCTGTGACATGGTGCGGAGGTCTGCTCCAATCTGGTCTTGCTCCAGTTGTTTTTCCATCTTTCACCTCAATTGTATAAAGAAGTGGGCGCGTGCACCCACTTCTGTGGATGTGTCTGTCGACAAGAATCAGCGGTTCAATTGGCGGTGCCCTGGTTGTCAATCTGTGCAGCTCTCATCATCCAAGGAGATTCGGTATGTTTGCTTCTGTGGGAAGAGGCCTGACCCTCCCTCCGATTTGTATCTCTTGCCACATTCCTGTGGAGAACCATGTGCCAAACCTCTTGAAAGGGAGATTGGCGGGGATAAGGAGGTTCTTTGTCCTCATGTTTGTGTCTTGCAATGCCATCCCGGTCCTTGCCCTCCTTGCAAAGCGTTTGCCCCTCCACGTTTGTGTCCTTGCGGGAAGAAAAATATCACCACCCGTTGCTCTGACCGCCAGTCTGTTCTTACCTGTGGCCAGCGCTGTGAAAAGCTTCTTGAATGTGGGCGTCATCGGTGTGAGCAAATCTGTCATCTGGGACCTTGTGATCCTTGTAAGATTCCAGTCAACGCCTCTTGCTTTTGCAGTAAAAGGACGGAGTCCATTCTTTGTGGGGACATGGCTCTGAAAGGTGAAATCAAAACGGAAGGTGGAGTTTTCTCTTGTGGTTCAACCTGTGGAAAGAAACTTGGTTGCGGTAATCATATTTGTATCGAGACTTGTCATCCCGGCAGCTGTGGGGAGTGTGGATTATTACCATCCCATATTAAGACATGCTGTTGCGGGAAAACTAAATTGAAGCAGGAACGGCAGAGTTGTTTAGACCCTATACCTACCTGTTCACAAGTATGTGGGAAGACCCTTCCTTGCGGGATTCATCGCTGTGAAGAGGCATGCCACGCTGGGGATTGTTCTCCTTGTTTGGTTCTAGTCTCCCAGAAATGTCGATGTGGCTCTACTTCCCGAACCGTGGAGTGCTGTAAGACAAAAGTGGATGCTGTGAAATTTACTTGTGAAAAGCCTTGTGGGCAGAAAAAGAATTGTGGAAGGCATAGATGCAGTGAACGATGTTGTCCACTTTCTAATCCAAATAATGTTCAAATTGCGGATTGGGATCCTCACTTCTGTTCATTGCCATGTGGAAAGAAGCTAAGGTGTGGGCAGCATGCATGTGAATCCCTATGCCACAGTGGTCATTGTCCACCTTGTCTTGAAACTATATTTACTGATTTGACATGTGCTTGTGGCAAGACTTCAATCCCTCCTCCATTGCCTTGTGGCACACCTCCTCCCTCGTGTCAGCTTCCATGTTCTGTTCCTCAGCCTTGTTTACATCCAGCGTCTCACAGCTGCCATTTTGGAGATTGCCCTCCTTGTTCGGTGCCTGTAGCAAAAGAATGTATTGGTGGGCATGTAATTCTTCGGAACATACCTTGTGGTTCAAAGGATATTAGATGCAATAAACTCTGTGGGAAGACCAGACAGTGCGGTTTACACGCATGTGGCAGAACATGTCACCTTCCACCTTGTGATAATCCATCTGCAGTGCCTGGTACCCGTGCCTCTTGTGGGCAAACATGTGGTGCTCCAAGAAGAGACTGCCGGCATACATGTACAGCTCCTTGTCACCCTTCAACTCCTTGTCCAGATACAAGATGCGAATTCCCTGTCACAATTGCATGTTCTTGTGGCCGAATAACAGCGACTGTTCCTTGTGATGCTGGTGGAAGCTGTGCTAATTATAATGCTGATGCTGTACATGAAGCTTCCATTATTCAAAAGTTGCCTGTGCTGCTTCAACCCGTTGCTGCAAATGGAAAGAAAGCTCCCCTTGGACAAAGAAAACTGATGTGTAATGATGACTGTGCTAAGTTAGAGCGTAAACGGGTTCTTGCTGATGCCTTTGAGATTACCGCTCCAAATCTGGATTCTCTCCATTTTGGTGACAATCCTGTTGCTTCTGAATTGCTTGCTGACATGTTGAGACGTGATCTTAAATGGGTTTTATCTGTCGAGGAGAGATGCAAGGTTTTGGTTCTTGGCAAGAACAGGGGAAATACACAAGGTCCAAAAATCCATGCTTTCTGTCCCATGTTAAAGGACAAAAGAGATGCAGTGAGGGTCATTGCTGAAAGATGGAAGCTTGCGGTGTATGTAGCTGGTCGTGAGCCAAAGCGTTTTGTACTTGCTCATGTTACTCCCAAATCAAGAGCTCCTGCTCGTGTGCTAGGGGTTAAGGGCACTACAACTGTAAATGCACCCATTCCTCCTGCATTTGATCCTTTAGTAGATATGGATCCTCGGCTTGTTGTCTCTTTTCTAGACTTGCCAAGGGAGGCAGATATCAGTGCATTGGTGCTGAGATTTGGTGGTGAGTGTGAACTTGTTTGGTTGAATGACAAAAATGCACTGGCTGTTTTTAATGATCCAGCCCGAGCTGCAACTGCACTGAGGAGGTTGGATCATGGTACTGTTTATCAGGGAGCCGTGGTCGTGATTGTTCCGAATGTTGGGGCATCAGCAGCATCTTCAGCTACCAATCCTTGGGGAGGATCTGGAACAACGAAAGGAGGAGGATCACTGGCAGCATTGAAGGGTAATCCGTGGAAAAAAGATGTTGTTCAAGAGCCAGGTTGGAAAGATTCTTGGGGCGATGAGGAGTGGGCTACTGGTTCTGCTAATGTCCATTTGCCTATTCAGAAGAAAGAAACCCTCATATCTGCGTCAGTAAACCCTTGGAGTGTCTTGAATCAAGAATCTTCTTCAAGTTCATCGACCGCAGCTGTTAAAAGTGATGTTTCTAGGGAACACTCAGAAAGTAGTTCTGTAACAAACTTGGAGCCTCATAATGGCGGTTCAAGTATAGGAGGACAGCATGCAGGAAACTTGCATACTTCAGAAGATTCTGAGGTAGTAGATGATTGGGAGAAGGCTTGTGAATAGTAAAGAGGAGACAGACAAGGGGTAAATCATTTTTTTTACTCTCAATTTTACATTTGTTGTTGAGAAGGAGGCAGATATTGTATCGTATCTCCTAGTCTCTTTTTTTTTGTTAGGCATGAGGTGGACATCGCCCTTCTTTTTGGGTTAATATTTTAATTTTCATATTGGAAAAAAATGGAGAGTGGTGATGTATCAAGCGATTGAGAAAAAAAAACTGCTTTGATGCCCTGAATAGGGTTGTAGTTCTTTTGCTGATCGGAAATTATTAATTCAATAGTAGCAAATTCTGTAAACACCGATGAAGGAATTGTTATCTTAGCAATTTTGTTGGTTATTAAGGTGAATCGATTATTCTGTGGAAATTATGCATATATGACAATTTATAAGAGATGCCAAATTGTAGTTGTTTTTGAGAAAACGAACTACACCTACGCTCTTCCTCTCACCACCACCCACCACAATTTTAGGTTTTCAAATTTCAAATATTGTTTGCCACAGCAATTTTAACTTTGATTCATCTATATTGCCAATATGTTCATGCTTAGTCTGTGTTTTGTGTTGTTTTTGGAGCTGAGTTATCTGAGACAGAGAGCCCGATTTAAAGAGTTGGAATGTGTTTGACGTAGAAACAGTTCAGTTTCTGAATTTTTTTAAATTAAAATTACGAAGAAATGAGTGGCAAGTAAATATTAGTCTCGATAATGCATAGTGTTAATATTGTCATCAATGAGTTACAATGGCATTGGTTTATTTCTTAAATATATTATGCTCATCATACTTTTCTGAAATTGGACTTATGCTGGTATAACGTTCAACTCATCACAGGAATTCGTTAAGAACTTTTATAATTTTCAAGAAATTTAAATATATTGGATTTAAACAGTTTATTTTAAATTTATGAAATTTTATTTTTTAAATAAAGTGTTTCAATAACCATCAAATATAAGAGTTATTTTAATATTAATAATTCAATGATATTTTTCAATTTGTGATTATTTATCAAAATTTGTTATGACTCTGTTAGTTAGCAATAATTTTTTTCTTTATCAATATTAATTAATGTTATTTTAAGCTGATGTTTAATTATAATTATCTTGGCAATAAAGATAATGGCTGTTTTTTAAAAGTTTTGTCCTATTTTTTTTCTCAAATTGTTAGTTGAAATTTTTTCCTTCGGCTAAATACAAATTTGAGTAGAAGTTAGTTGAAAGGTTTTTTAATCAATACTATAAAAGAAATTCTAACCAATTCTGGACAAAAAATAATATGGTGACCTTGTTTAAAAATTAATTCTTGCAAACATCGATAAAAAAATCAGGAGAGATCTACACAAGAAAAAATATGCTTGATATCTGTTAAAAGATAAGATGAATATAAATATCTTTAACCTATATCAGTGGATAGATAATTGCAATAAAATTGAGAAATTTAGCATTTTGGTTTTGCAAATATTGGAGATGAATGGAGGCAACACATGTCCATTAATTGTTGGTATTTTCTGTAGCATTCACATGCTTTCAGCTTTCAACCATTCAACAATTGGAAACAGAAGAGAGGAAAATAAAAAAAGAAGGGACAGGAATAAGTTCTGTATCCTTACAGTAAGGGAAACCATGTGATATCATCATATTATTCTCAATCATTTAACATCAATCACGCCTCATAATTTTGAAAATCACACTGTGAGATACGAGATAGGAAGATTAAATAACACCATTTGACTCTAAATTCAACAATATTTTACATCTACAAAACAGTTTTTTAATGGGTGCAAAGTGTAAAACTATGTACAAGTGTGTATTTGAAGTGTTGGTGTGAGTATTATTTGACTCTTAATTCAACTAGTGTTGTGTGCTGAATTTGACTCCTGCATTATTTTACTGAATGCATGGACCAAAACTAGAACTTACACTGTGGCTGTGTGTGAATGGTAGAATTGAGGTGTCTATGTCACCCCAGCATTCCCTCCCTACTATCTGTAATAAAATAGTAAAATAATGCAAAGATGAAAGAGTTTTAGATGTGTATTGGAATCAACCAAATCACGAGATCAATAATACTAAGCCGTCTAAAAGTATTGGTAAGTGAAGATCACAATGTGAGATCATTTTCCTTTGCTGTTTAGGACACTGTAATGTAGGGTCCATAAAGACCATCATCCTAGACTCCTCCGTCTCTTTCCTTTCAACCATTGCCTAAACTTCTCTCCATTCATTCATTCATATATATTCCTGTCTTTTTCTTTCTTCTCATAACTTAGTTTTCCACTCACTTCCTACCTCATCTTTTGCCTACCTACTGTCTGCCTTGTAATGGATTCTCATCACTTTGATCAAGATAAGGTAAAATTCATTGCCCACCTTGCACAAATATTCTTGCATACTTCTCTTCTCTTGGTTCCAACCTCGTTCAAGAACACATGTCAATGTTTGCTTGCATTTGTGTCAACCAAATTCAGTTTCACTCACATATTCTATTTAGTGTCTTCTTGCTCATTAATTAAAAATCGTCTATGAATCCAGTTTTATGCTACCTGCATCAAGACTTTACTTGTTCATATATGTAGCTGTTTTATTTGAATCTTGTCTTGCTCTTTGTAAATTTATTACAGTTGAATCTTGGTTGTAGGGATGTTGAAAGGATCTAGTATATTATTATATATACCTTTTTTTTTCCTTCAATAATAATTTTTATGTCCATATATTGTTCAGAAGAAAACATGGAAGCAAACATTTCTGCTATCATTTCAAATTGTGGGAATAGTTTATGGTCAACTGAGCACTGCACCTTTATATGTATTTGGGACAATGCGAGGGATAGATCTTGCAGCAGATGAGGAAGTCGTTTATGAACTCTTCTCCTTTATTTTCTGGACGCTCACAATAATTTCCCTGGTGAAGTATGCCTCTATAGTGTTGAAAGCTGATGATGAAGGAGAGGGTAACTTTCTTATCTTCAGTGACTATATAACATGTTTATCTTTTAAGATTAAATGTTGGTAGAAAATTTGTGTAGGTGGCATTGTTGCTTTGTACTCACTGCTGTGTAGAAATGCAAAAGTTGGTCTACTCCCATGTGACAGAAGTGCAAACGAGGTTATGCTTTACGAGGAGAAAAGTTCTTCTAAGATCAAAGCCGATTCAAGAGCACGAAGGGCCATTGAGAAGCACAAGATCTGTCACTATTTAATATTGTTCTTAGCACTCTTCGGTTCCTGCATGACCATTGGGGATGCAGTGCTCACTCCAGCCCTTTCAGGTATAATAAAATTCAATTACCTCTTAATCACTATAGAAGTTGTTGGAAATCTCACATGACTAGAGAGATCAAAACATTTCACATAGTATATATGTGTGCAAACCTCACCTATAAGAGATTAACTTAGACTTAAAATACAATTTTGTCATATTATATATATGGGTGCAAATCTCACCGATTTTATGAGGTTGAGTTAGAAGTAATTAATTGCTGATTGCATGTGCAAGATTCAATAATTACTTTTCACTGTATATATTAATATTATGGATGTTTACCAGTGTACTCAGCTTCAACTGGAGTTCAGAGATCCTTGACAGACATATTGAAAAACATATGTAAGCCCTTGTAACTGATGCCAGCTAGAATTAAAGACCGTGGTTTTCTTTAATTGCCATAACGTTTTTTATTACCTTCTTATCTATAACCAGTTGCCTCTTCACAACATACTCAGGACTCCGTGTCAAACGCTCTAAAAACATGTAAGTTTATACACATGCTGTACACTTATCTAGCCTTTTCAAAAACCCCATTGATTAATTTGTATTCTTGAATAAACATTACTAAAAATCATTGAATTTTCATCTATTTATGATATGTGGATGTCTCGAAATCTTAAACATCTTAAAAATCATTACTAATAAACATAATTTGATGGATTTCTCGAAATGCCAAGTTAATTCTGTTCAGAGTTGGATTTTCATCTGAAAAGTAATATCTCCTGCAACTATGTTGTTCACTTTGTGCTTCATTTATTTCATTCAGATGTACCTGTTCCCTCTGCGTGTGTTATATTGGTTGGCCTGTTCATGCTGCAACATTGCGGTACACGTAAAATTGGGATCATGTTTGGACCAATAATTACTGCTTGGCTGCTGTTTGTCGCTGCAGTGGGAACCTATAACATTTTCAAGTGGGATGTAAAAATTATCTATAAAATATCCCCAATCTACATATACAAATTCATCACAAAAATTGACATCCCCAGATGGAGATTGTTAGGGAGCGTCATTTTATGTGTAGCAGGTGCCCCTTTTTTTCTTTTTCCTTTCTCCAGAACTCTGCAAATGTTAACAAGTTATTAGTATTTATAACTCTGATATTTTTCTTGTTAGAATTTACAGTTACTGGTTTGACAAGATGCTGTATTGTTTTGCAGGATCGGAGGCAATGTTTGCTGATCTAGGCCATTTCTCCAAGAAATCAATTAAGGTACAATACTAATTAACATTTTTTGTAATGAACATATATTAATTGAACACTGAAAAATATTACTAACTTGTGCATCATGTGTGGTTGTAGATTACATTTATATGCTTGATCTATCCGCTTCTTCTTTTATGCTATGCTGGTCAGGCTGCATATATCTCCAAAAATTTAACTGCTCCTGATTTTAATCATCTTAGTCAATCAATGCCAGGTAAGTTGGTCGAGTATCTCTATTTGGATGAGATTTTCCTTCTGTGATTTCACTTTACTAAAGTGATGGTTGGTGATTCCAGATCGTTGCAAACACTTGTACATAGTATTATCCCTTCTCTCTTCAGCCGTGGGAAGCCAAGCTACCATAACTGCTTGTTTCTCCATCATTAACCAGTGCCTGGCATTGAATTGCTTTCCCAGAGTAAAAGTTATTCACACATCAAAAACTATAAACGGGCAGATTTACATCCCTGATGTCAACTGGTTATTGATGATTTTCAGCCTCACTGTCACAATTGGTTTCAGAGACATTGTCAAAATTGGCAATGCAACAGGTACGCCGTTGTTGTTTGTTGATGAAACAATAATACTAGAATAATATCTTGTCTCATTCTTCTAAAGAAAACAATTAGCTGGTAAACAGGGGAGACATAAAAAATATGATTTGTGAATGAGTTTGTGTTGATTTTAAGGAACAAAGGCAGTGGCTAGCAGAGAAGATGCAGAACTTATAAATGCTAAGTTCAGTATGTAATTATCTTAATACAACTTGATTTAAATACATTCAGAAATAACCATGTTTCATGATTCTAGCCACTACACTACAGTGTTAGCTTAGCTGAAAAATAGGAAATAGCTAATCCACTAATGGCTAATGAAACAGAATAAATTTGACTTGTTCAAACTGAAACAAATTTGAAAGCTTCCTAAAAATATGCAACATCCAAGGGCACATTCTCAACAGTTTGTCTTTGTGACTAGTTAGATATACGAGTGCATGAAGTTCTATACTATTCAGTTACAATATTCATGATATGAGCTCACAATTTGTGACAGCTTTGGCCATTATATGTGGAATGCTTGTGACAACCAGTCTGATGTCACTGATCATTGCTTTGTATTGGGAGAAGGATTTGATGGTGTCTGCGTGCTTTCTTGTATGTTTTGGGTTCCTAGAGGCTGCATATCTTTCGGCATGTCTGCTACAGTTCCACAAGGGATCGTGGTATCTGGTTGTCCTACTTGCAGTTTCCATGACAGTCATGCTTTCATGGCATTATGGAACCATGAAGAAGTACAAGTTTGATTTGCAAAACAAAGTATCAACCGAGTGGCTAATAGATATCAGTCCAGGCCTTGGAATTTCCCGAGTACCCGGCATTGGCTTCATTTACACCGACATAGTAGCAGGAATCCCAGCTTTCTTTTCACATTTCATTACAAATCTTCCTGCATTCCATCAAGTGTTGATCTTGGTATCATTCAAGTCTATACCTGTGCCTTACGTCTCAGAAAGTGAGAGGTACCTGATAGGTAGGATCGGCCCAAAGGATTACAAAATATATCGCTGCATTGTGAGAAGTGGATACTGTGATCACATAAGGGACACGGGTGATTTTGAGGAGAAGATTATTCGTTCTATAGGGGAATTCATATCCATTGAACAGAATGACATTGAGTCCATGGTGTGCCCAGATGAAAGAATGATCTTTGTTGGACATAGAAGGGTTGATGGAAATGGTTTAGTCCCTTTGGATGATTTAGACTCATCAAGCATGGGGCAAAGCCAGGTGAACAATGAATCTCAGATAAGTCCGGTAGATGAGTCGTTGGAGAGTAGCAGTGGTTGTAAAAAGAGAAAAAAGGTTCGGTTCATGTTGCCTCATAATAGTCCTAAAATGCAGGTATCTGTCAGGAAGGAGCTCTTGGACCTAATTGATGCCAGGGAGAGTGGCAGTGCCTATTTCTTGGGGCAGTCACATTTAGTGGTGCGTGATGGCTCAAACTTTCTCAAGAGATTCTTAATAATGGTCTATCGTTTCAGTGAAAAAAATTGTAGGGAACCTCCTGTGGCTCTTAAAATCCCTCATGCTGCTCTTGTAGAGGTTGGTGTGATATGTACTATATAGGTCCCAGTGTCCCACAAATTGTGCCAGTTTAATAGAGCCACCACAGAAGTCAGAAGTGGAGTTATTGAAAAGAGGAGGGAAAACAAAGTGTAAAATATTTCTTACTTGTTCTTAGTAGTAGATTGCAGACACTATGCAAGATATATATACACAATGGAAATGGAGATACTGTTGGAGTTTTGTACCAAAAACAATTATATAGTCGCAATACACAAACAGCTGTTAATCTGTAAAACTTAAAGTTGGCTTTGTCCTTCTAACAATTTACAGAACCATAAATGTGAAATTTGAAGTCCTGAATGTTGAGTTTGAGAAGGCCAAGTTTCATGTTTGTATTATAGTCATTGTGCTTGTGACAGCTAGAGCTAAAACTAGTTCTTATTGGAATTAAGACAGCATTATCAAAAACAGAAGATCATAACTGCTCAGAAAATAAATTAGTCGCATCTTTTAGTAGAGGAAGCGAGGGCGTTAAGATGTTATTCTAGTTAATAAAGGATTAGTTTTTGTAATTAGAGATTTGATGCTAATTTTGAGAAAGGATATATTTTGAATGATAGATCTTTGATATCAATATTTGTTGTAGTTGAGATATCAATAAATATATTTGAGATATTGTTTATTTTTGAATTTTTGAATTTCGTTATGATTTTATCTTAAAAAAATATTTTGATAGATAAGAAAAGAAAGTGTATTATTGACTTTCTTTTTAAACCACGTGAGATTATATATTTAACCTTTCAAGACAATGATATTATTATTTTGTGTGAGAAGAAGTTGGAAAAATTGTTTAGGTAGACCTTATTAACAATGATGAGAAGGTATTTGTAGTGAGTGAAGCACAACTCAAGTAATCATAGATGTTGTATAACAAAACATGTAATTTGGACTCAACTTCAAAGAAATGGAATTTATAAAAATTTACGACTAATTTGATTATAATTTCAAATTTAGTTTGAAAACTAAAAATTTTATATTCATATTATCTTAAGTTTATATATATTCTCTTTATATTTTGATTTTAACTGTGATGCCATCATTTTTTTGTTATTAGCCTACTTAATTTCGATTAACACTTCCACATATTTACTAAAATATAAGTCATTTTATCACATTTTTATCATTGTACAATTTAATGAATAATATAAATATTCTTGACAATATATAATTCATATTTTGGATTGGCAAAATTTAGTTTTTGTTTAAAGTTATTAATAGTGTAATTTCATAAAAGCCAGTACAAATTAAGTGACCTTTTCAAATTGAGAATTTGAAATTTAAAAAAATTGAATTGATTTACTTAGAAATGCAAATTAGTGAGGGAAGAAATGTTAAATGGATAATATACATTGAAAATCCAATTTCTTATACAAGTTACAATCTCAATACTATTCTTTTAATATTTTTCATATAATTTAATTATAAATTTATAGTTTATTATATATATTTATATTTAAACTCATCTTTTATACACAATTCTCTCTATCGTTTCCCATGTAGAATTGATGTTTTAAGGTTGTTGAAATCGGAATCGATGCATTTTTTAGCGACGTCCCTGTAAGGATTTAGCAATTTGAGAAGTTGGGTTGCTTTCTCCTTCGTCTCATCAGCACAACCCACTTGCAATACCAGCAAAAGCTTCTGAAAGGCACCCACTTGCAGAGCCTCCACCATAACCATCTCTTCTCCAAATTTGCACAGCCTCCAAATGGCACAAACAGAGTGATCCGAGCCCAACGACGAAACTCGCAACAGCCTCTTCACCAGAAGAGGAATCGCCAACGCGTTGCCATAAGCCTTTTCTCTTCCTTCTTCACAGGCGCAAGGGAGTCAAGAACACCCAGACCCTTCTCACAGAGGCTCCTTTCGGAGTCAACCAGAATGTCCAGCACCACACAAACCATACCCAGTTCAATAAACTTCAATCTCATTTTGTGGGTACAAGGAGAGGAGGACGAAACCAAATACCCAACCACCGCCAAGGAAGCTTTAACAATGGTGGGACTGAAAATTTTTGGGTTAAGAAATTGGAGCAGAAGTTGATGAATTCCTTCAATTTGCGCCAAGGCCTCCAGGTGTTGATGATGACCAAAAGAAAGAATGTGTTTGAGTGCCACGATTGAGTTCTCTTTCATGGAGAGATCCTGTCGTCTCAGAAAAGACACCATACAACGTAAAGAAGGTGGAGACCCCAAATGTTGGATGGCTTCTTCTTCCAATTGGGTTGAAAACATGGAGTTGAGAGCCGACAAGATCTGATGAAGCACGCTCACATCACCATTCCTCTCCACGGAGTCATTAGCATTAGCAAATGCATGAAAAGCGGAGGCTAATGCAGTGGGTGCTCCGTTATCCACCAAACAACGCATGTTTCTCAGGCTCTCTGCACCCAACCTCTGAATCTTGTGCACCGATTGAAGGCACGCGTCTTGGTCGAGACGCGAGGCCTTGGCATGCAGAAGGAGGAGAAGGTGGTGGACGTCGTTGGGGGTGATGGGTACTCTGGGGGTTGGGATTCTCTGAACGCCACAGCGTTGATTCTCCACGCACCAGTCTTGGATGATGATCCTGAGAGTGTGGTTGGGAATGAGGTCGAAATTGGAGAGGAGGTGGTTGGTGAGGGGGCATGTGAAACGACCTTGGTCAAACCACGTTTCTATGGATTGTCGATCGTAGGTAATGCCGGTGCAGAGCGTGACGGGGTCTTTCATCAACTCGAGAGAAATTGGGCACTGGAAGTGGTTGGGAGTCACCACCACCTCCTCCTCCACCTTCTCTTCCTTCTTCTCCTTCTTCTTGTTCCCTCTTCTCAGTCTTCTCCAACCCACAACCATTTTGCTTTGCAGAGTGGAGAATTGAAGCTTGGCTTGTAGAATGAAGGTTAAGGTTTAGTGTTTGGTGTAAAATATAGAGATAAGAGAAGAGTAGTTGGAGAAGAAGAGAATTGGAGAAGGAAGATTCAAGAATTTGAATGTTGACCGTTGTCCAATGAAGAAGTTTGAACAGTACTGTAACCGTCAAAAAATACTAAGACTTCTATGTTTCCTACTCCCTCCCAACCAACCAACTAAAACGAATCATATTTATAATCTCAATTTCTAATACTTTTACTTTATTATTTTATGACTAATATCATTTACTAAACTCCCAAAGTATTTTTTTGGAAACTTTGACGTGTAAATGGATGTTAATAATTTTAGCTACTGCTAATTTTGTTTCAAACATCCTCGTAAATATTTAAAACCAAGAATGAAAAAGTGATAAGTATGATACAAGAAACATGAAAAATGGTGAAATGAAGTGGAAAAAAAGAGAAGACTGAACAATAATATTTATAAATAGGTAAAAAAAAATATTAGTTTCCGCACGTGCTTCAATGGCATAGCATTGTCCATTATTCTCTTTATTATAAAGTGATTTTTTTATATAGAGCCTATTTAGTGGGGGGCAACTTTGGAAGATTTTTAGCTACTAATTCACTATCCATAATTTGATAAATAACCTTTATTTTCAATCATGTAGTCATAAATTTGATTATTTATTTGTATATATGTGACAAATTTGTTTATTAAAATAAGTTTTCCTTTTAAATATATCTTACTATTTCGAGATATTACCTTTTAAGTTTCAGTTGATATTATACGCAATCCAAATTTACCACCCATTTTATACCACATTTAAATATAAATTTTTAAAAAATCATGAATTGTGAATCAAAATATAAGCAACTTTCACTTTCACCGTATTTAATGATTACATTTTCAAAATAGTATTTAATTAAACGTGCTTCTATTTTCAATTACTTTTTTAATTCGTAATACCAATTTTCAACGAAAAAAAGTTTTATTTTTTTTAACATAATTAGAAAAATTAAATGATGGCCTTCTAGCTCTATTTATAGGATTGAACTAACCAATATATTTATCAATGCAATTAGAAACATTAATGCACGGTGAAAACTTTATGATCATCAGTTAATAATTTAGTACGGTATTAACTAATGTAAAAAATTACTCTACCGTTTAATAATAGGGTATTAGATCATTAAATTAAAAATTGCGCACTATTGGTACCTACTCATTAAATTAACCTTTCCAATTATCTCATGCATTATAGACCATAAACCTAAATATGAAAAATCCAGCCATCTAAGCAAAACAGCTAATAAGAACAAATAATAAGCAAAATATGTACCTTGAAGAAAACCCCTTCCCTTTATTAGTGAGATCCAGAGCCAGTGTGACTACATAGTATAGTATATACAGATGAATTAGAGAAACAATAATTGGACTTTAGATCCAAGTTACATTTAAAAATATACTTCATCAGTTAGTACCGACACACTATAATCTACGCTTTGTAATGTATGGGAGAAAACGGAACTCAAAAGGACAACCCAATGCCCACAATCCTCCACCTGTTGGCCTCTAACGAGGATAGACATACAAACCTTTCCTCAGCTCATCACAAAATGGTACCTTGCGTCCACGTAGCTCTCCACATCCCAGAGAAAAGAACCAAAAGTCACAGCCTCTAAGACAAGTTTCTGTAAACCACCAAAGCTAATTTTGACGTTTTCATCCTTAGAGACTGCCCCCTCAGGTGTTACAACAATTTCAGGTCTTCCAAACAAGGCCTCTGTGTGCTTCTCAATGATGCTGACAGCCTCTTTGGATCTAATTGTTGCATATCTTTGCAGGGTATCTCCATCAAAGGACATCACATAGTTGCGCAATCTGGTAGCCTTTACACCATAGCCAACTCCACCAGGACTCACGTCCCCACCAGGCCAGTTAAATACTTCAGGATGGGACGTCCCTTGAGAAGTGTCCTCTTCAACACCAGGTCTTGCATTGTCCATCGTAGTTTGGTGAAAGCTATTCTCTTCTTCTGTTTCATTTGTAAGAACTTTCACTGTCTTCTCCAGCTGGAACCTTTGGTCAACTCGCTTAAGAAAATAACCATACATCACTGATGCTGCATAGACCTGCCCTACCCTGAATTTGCTGATTTCAGCTATGGATGTTAAATCTCCTACTTTGTTACCCAGAATGAGGCTCAGGTGGTTTTCAATCATTTCGTATGCTTCATGTGAATGAAGCTTCTCAAGTTTACCATCCTCACTTGGCCACAAATCAACCTTACCAGAGATATCTGGGGTTACAGAGGGTGTCAAAGAAATATTAGCATCCATGAACTTCTGCACCACCAATGCGTACAGGATCTCTTCGAGAGCTTTCCTCCTTTCATTAGCCTTCACCTCGGCAATCCTCCTGAAAAGGTTTGGAAGCCAGCACAATGATCAACAACAGATTCTTTAAGACAAGCATTTTCACATATATAAATAAAAGAAGATATTAAGTGGAACAAGATTGCTAGTGGACCACATACTAATATTTTACAATCATCTGAATAGACCAGTATACTATATAATACATCAAACAAACCCTTAAAGTATAGAAAATTCAAGTGACTTCAATTTAAATTTCACTACTCCGATAATGACCAGTGGAATATAAAACAGTAAGGTGTGTAGTTCGGGTTATACATCTAAACGTACTACGCCTACAGTCAAACCATAAAATTGGCACAAACTTTAAACACGCGCATCATACAAATTATACTTTACACTAAATCTAAACCATAGAGGACATCAGAATGTTTTGTAGCCACCTAATGGAATATGCTTCATTCATAAAGTTATGGATGCCAAAATGAGCAAGAATGTAAGTTTTTCAGATTTATTAGCAGAAACGTAAGAGAGCGTGAGAAGACAGAGAACGAAACAAACCTGTACAATACCAAATCTGTGCCTGAAGCAGAAGGCTCTTCCTTCTGCTGATCAGCATCGCGGTCAGTCTGGAGCTGCTCAAGCTGCTGGTCTACGGCAGCAGGCACAAGATGCGGGTGATTTACCAAAATCTGAGAAAGAAACTGCCCAACTGGAGACTCTAACTGAAGAGGAGCAATCTTGGAAGTGGCATCTGATTCAGATGACTCGGGAGATGACGATGACGACGCAGCTCTAACTACAAACCCTCGTCTACGACCTTGCTTGGGGATAGAAAGCGAAGTGAAGCATAGCTGGTAAACATCAACAACAAAGAATCGTGTTATGTTAATGAGATTAGAAAGAGGTTTCCAATTCCCTGATTCCTACTACTACAAGCAAAAGATGACTAAAACGGCAAATCCAAAAGATCACGTAACGAGAATAAAAGTTAACAAACAGAACACGTAACAAGTGAATGAATCGTAGTAACGGTACCTTTCTTGAAAACATAAAAGTGGAACCGAGGCGAGGTGAGGCGGAGGCGTTGATCGGTCTTCCGAAGACGATCGTCGGAGAGCGGAGAACAGCGAGTGCGACGTCCATTTAGAGGTCAAGCAAGAAGCTGAAAGATTGAAGAAACGAAGAGAGAAAGCGCAGAAGAAACGAAACCCTAGAGAAAGAGAAAATGGTTATGAATTCAAGATTCAATTCCGGTGGGCGTTTTACGTTAATCGGAGAGACCGTTTTGTCACGTGAAGAATGATTTATAGGGCGTCTCCTGTGCTTCGCGGGCCCACAAACGGTGAAAAGACCATTCAACCCTCGAAACAAATTTCACAGTTGCTTAAAACGACCTTAACTTTATTTAACTAACTCAAATATGTTAATAAGTTAAAAATTTGATTGAAAAATATGCCTGTAATATTGATAATAAAATAATAATGATTGAATTTGATCATCGTGTTATGCAAATTGGAGATATTTTGGTGCGAAGGAGAGACACGTTTGGATTAGAGTGTTGGGTGGCGAATGATAATGAAACGTGTTTTTCTTCTGAGGAAGTGATTTTAATTCATTTTGTGGGGCTGCAACAAACTCAGAAGAAGTGATTGAGGTCCAAAATTGGCCACTCATGCCACAATTTTATGGTTTTCATTCCTGTTCAAAATAGCTCCACGTCATCCTCTTTTTTTTTTTTTTTCATTCACTTCACTTCAATTCTTCTAATTTATTATAGAGATATGTTGTTAGACGCAAATTATTTTTTCAACAAAGAAAATTGTTAGAAATTTATTTTTTTTAAAAACATTTACTTTTCTTTCTCTTACCATGACTTTTTTGGTTGTGTTTGAATTAGGGAGAAGATTTGTGAGAATTTGAAAGAGTGGATGTGTGAGAATTTGAGAGGAAAGTGTGAAGAAAATGAGTATGTTTAGATCAAAGTATATTATAGTAGATTTGTGAGGAAAGTTTATTGGAGTTTATGAGTGATGTTGAAGATTATGAGATTTTTTTAATTTTTTTTAAAAGTGTAAAATGTAAGTTTATAAATTTATCCTTGCATTAAAATATTTAAATAATGAAACAAGATGTATTTTTTTTTGTGTAGATTTGAGTTAATTAAAATATTTTAAATTATTTTTCAATATAATTGAATAGTTTATTTTGATACCTTTAAATAATTACTTTTGGAAAAAATACAAGTTACTTAATATATCGAAACATGAAAAGAATCATAAAAATACTATTATCTAAGCATATACAAATTTATTGTTATATTTATATTATACATTTTGAAAGTTTTTTATATTCATTGATTTAGATTGTATGTAGATACATAACCATGTAAATATTTTAGAGGACATTTTATAATAAAAAAATATTATATAGAGAGTGTATAATAAATTTATTTATAAAGAAGAGAAAATATATAAAATAAAGTATAAAATATCATAATATGATAATTATGATGGAAAAATAATAAAAATGAATTGTATTATTATATATATTATTGCATGAATAACAAAAAAAAAAAGAATACCAAAAAGGGAAAACACCACCATCGTAGGTGATTTACCTCTCACATTTTTGCATATGAGGAGAATAAGAGACATCACTTTTCATGCAGATCTTCTCTTCCCCTTCTCTGCACATCCAACACATCTCTGGATTCAAATCATGGATATCTATTCATATCCTTCCTCTTGAACCGTATAACTCTCGAAGCAAACGGAATTTTAGTAAAAAAAATTTATTGTTTGTCTTTATTTTTGGAAAATATTATTATTTTATCCTATAATTCTGCACTCTCACTATGTCTTAAAGCAACTTTTATAAATTTATTTTATGATTGTGGAGTATTCAATTTTTTCTGTAAAATTTTGTTATTGATTTTCATATCTTATTTATGTTCCGTTAAAATTTATTTTGAGTTTATTATGATTTAATCCTTTTTATCGTCAATACTTTTATTATGATATATAAAAGTTAAATGTTCTTTAGAGTTTAATTAGAATTGACTCATTTATTATTGGCGAAGGAGTACGAATTTACGGAAGACAGCACTGTTCACATACTTCCTCAGGTAGGAAGGACTTCATCACCATTTTTTTCTAATAACAATTTTCATTTGTGGCTTTTAAAGATAACGAGTTACTTAAAAATCAAATTCTTTGAGAAATAATGATAAATGGTAATATTCAAACTATAGAAAAAGCTTCATATAATATTTTTATTGTTATTCTGCAACTATCAAGGAAGTTTGAGATCAGTTGAATGAGTAGTTTTAAAAGAGTGATAGAATGAAGATAATACAAACTCCAAATCTAATAAGAGAGTTTGAATTTGTGAAAATGAAAGACAATTAATTTGTGAATGAGTTGACTTAACTTATAAACTATTAAAGGTAGTGGTAACTTGTATAATGATACTTGGTGAAGAATTAAGTTATCAACATTGGAAAATCTTAGTCTCTAATCTAGTAGGTTTGAGTCATAAATATCTTATACAAGGACAAACAATAATTTCTCTATAATATCCTTGAATGAATATAAATGAGATAATAATAAACTAGTTTTGAATATTTTTTTTATACTATTTCAACTATATATTAAAGTTTGAGAGGTATGGTAATCTACTTGACTTTGATATTGCTCCTAGGATCTCTAATGCAGTTGGTGTAACGAAGTGATATATGCAAAATCCAAAGAAACATGATTTTATAATTTGTCGGTGCAATAAAAGATAAGAAATGATGTTTTAACAACCTTAATCTTGATGTGATGGATTTATTCACTGTTTACAAATGCTGTAACTGTGTTTCTAATCTCTTAAATAAGGGAATTATATGGCATACACAGAACGTAACCCCTTGGACAGATTCACAGCATGCAAAACTTTGCCAAAAATATCATAATAAACAACTTTGGCATTGCTTTCTTCAATCTCCAGACTCATAAATCCTTGTCCATCATAGTAAAACTTTGCTCCATCTTTCCCATTTTTATCAATGTCTCCTTTCCATGCCTTTGAACCTCCACCACTGGTTAAGAATTGGATTTGGCTGCAACAACACTCAATAGTAATACCATCATATATTTATCATGATTTAGTTAGCAAACAATACGTTAACACACACCTGCTTGTGCTACTTATGTGTTCCAAGCAGTGGTCATGCCCATTAATGTACATATCCACATCATTTGCCTGCAATTTTAATTTTATCAGTTAAGGCTGCACTCATTTCACTAGTCTAGGATACCAATAGATTTTCTTTATAATAAACTTTGGCTAAATGACCTCAAGAATTGGCAGGAGGTGCCTTATGAGCTCTTGGGTGTCACCATGGTGTCCTATGCTTCTTACAGGATGATGCCCCACAACAATCTTCCACTTGGCAGTAGAATCCTTTAATGCTATTTCCAAATCCTACGATAAAGAGAAAGGAAAACTGTATTGGATTTCTTTTTATCTTAATCCGTTGTGATGATAAATCTTCCACGTTGTTTTGATTTGAATATCTTCTTCTACGGAAGACTATTGCGGAAGCATGGAGAATTGTAAAAATTTAAACAAACACTTAATTTTTAAAGTGAGATTAGGTCAGCACTACCAGAGAAGTCCAGAAATTTATACAACTATAAAGAGAATTTTGAACGAGTAAAAGTGTCTCAATTGAATAAAATTTCATTACTGAAATCAAAGTTCTCGAGAGTTGTCTTCTGGCCAGAGATTTACCTTTAACAGCTTTGATAAATATTTGTCCCTTGGAAGCACTCCTGTCCAATCATACGTGTGGTCCTTGGGCTTAAGAAAATACTTGTCCACAAAAGGTGTTGTATCAACGAAGAAGAACTCAGCAATTTCTGGAGAGTTTTAAGATTAGCAGAATACTACTTAATGATTGATATCCAGGATTTAAACCTACATTGAGAAGCCACCTTACCAGTATCAACAATAAAGGATCTTTGGCAGATCCATCTGGGATCAATTTTCTGAAGGATTGTATTCAATTGTGCTTCCACGTCTCCCCTGTAGTCATGGTTGCCCAGCACTGAAACACATTGAACGGACACAAGAATGGAAGATTAGAAGAACAGTTTATTTTTGCTTATACATCAATAGTTGGTGTGTCTGAACTCACCACTATACCACTGCTTTTGGAGGCTCTTGGCAGTGTAGATTTTTGAGAAGGATAATTCAAAAGCAGGGTCGTCTACACCACTCAATCCATCGTCATAAAAATTGTCTCCAGTGGATATCACAAAGTCGATATTTAGCTTTGCGCCAACTCTTCCCATCTGACATATCACATATGCAAAGAGATGAGAGTCTAAAAAGCACCAGCTTTTGCTTTAGCAGACAAAGTTCCATGACCATTAGTTTAACTAATTACACAAGCACCACAGCAAAAAAAAACATTCCCCAAATGAGCAAGTAAAAGGATTCACAAAGATGATATGCTGAGTAAGTTCCAAATCCTAATTAAAAGATTATGGTGAACATGTAAGGCACTAGACTAATTGGAACACAAGTTGGCACCGAAGAGGATAGAATTTGAACGTGTGGCTTGGAAGTGACAGGAAGCAATCTCACCACTGCTAAGTCTTTCCCTCAAGTTTTTGTGACCACTAGTAATGAGAAAAGGAGGTGGGGTAGAAGAAGCTAGAATTTTTGTGACTGAAATTCTTAAGCTTTGTTAGATGAAGAATGCATGTAATGTAACAAAGACCTGAGCAGAAACTTCAGATTGGTTGTAGGTTCCTTTCCTTCCCCAGTCTCCAATGACCACAAGACTAAGTGAGCCATCAGCTTTGACAGGGTGCTCTAGGCGTTGAAGAAGAGCTGATACATTCAGAAAGCACACACCAATGAAAGCCAACCATACACCCAAACCAGCCATGTGTTTGTGTGTTGGTGTTTCCAACTCTTCAGGTGCAGACAATTTATATAAGAAAAAGAAAAGGACGTGGAATCTTATCAAGCATATCCAACATTACAAATAGTAGAGATGCGTGACTCAATTTGATGAACTTCCCGTAAATTGGTTGAAAGATGAAATTAAACTAAAATTGCCTTTTAAGTTTAACAATTTGATGAGCAACTCCGAGTGAAACAGAAGATGGTGCGAGCGTTATTGTCAAAGTAGCATAGATAACTTATACGTTATAATGGGACGTAGGACGTTGGCACGGTATGCATAATTGTGCAATGAATACGCTAAGGGACAAGGGGGGAAAAGTATGTGGGTGGAATCAGAAGGCTGTTACTGGGACCACATATCAGTTTCTGCACCTTCTTTGAAACTTCCTAGCTCCAAACAACGAGTGAAAGGTTCGGAAAAAACGTCTTGTTTCTTCACTGATTCTCCAAAGGTTGGTATAAAGTAGGTGTTGCTGTTAAGTTGGAATTTTTTGTTTTGCTGAAATTCACAACTTCACGTAACAGGTTCAACGGTTGAGTAATAGTGTTGTCATCACCTGGGATTTTGATGTTTTTCTCAAATTGGACTCAATCATATTCCCATTTTATATATCCCTTACTTTTAATGGCAGAAGATATTGGATATCACTAACATTGTTTGTGAAGCAGGTCAGAACCGAACATTGCTTTTTGCTCTTTGAAGAACTCGGCAAGGAAGGCAACTGGCTCCAATGTATTGAGGTTCCTTCCCTTCTTTCTCTGTTCTGTTAGCCAATAATTGAACTTGTGTCTGCTGCTGAAAGATTGAAAGATTTTTTGTTTTCATTATTGTTACTTTCACTCTTTCAATCAAACTAGTAACTTCACTTGTCATTTACCTTGCTGTTTGTTTATGCATAAAACAACAAAAAATAATTGTGTTTAATTATTAACAATATTATGGTCTTAATTTTAGTAGAACTTAGGTTCTTGTCCCAATTCTTTGTATTGTGCAAAATTTTGGACAAATGTGACTACAATTGCTGCTCTGGTGACTCCATAAACCTTGATATAGCCCTTGAAATTACGACCAAGCAATAGTATTATGATCATAACAGCAATGTGACCTAAATTGTGAGAGATATCAACAATAAAATGTGGGAAAATAGACAGGGAACGGAGACGGATACATACAAGTCATTTTTTAATATGAAGAGCTTGTATGTAGGAAAATTATCCATAAGTAGGAGGGAAAAAAAAACAAGAAGAAAATATGAAATGTGTTCTTACACAACTTAATTTTGTTTTTATGTTTTAGAAATGTTTATCAAAAAGTTTCTCAGCTCATCGGTGACTTGCATACAATCAGCTATGTTCACTTGTGAGATGGTATGCTATATCAATTTGCCATCACTTCTCTATCATTCAATTTTACATCTGATTCATTGTCCTGAGGAACAGATTTTCCCTTGGTCGTCATATGGCGTCATTTCCTTGTTTTACTCTATGTATTACTTACTTGAAATTAACTAATTCATCTTATGAGATGCTACTTCTCTGTTACTGTACTGACTTTCAAAGTTCAAACACAGACTTATTTTTTATTTTCAAATGATAAGCTCTAACAAGTTTTCCTTTATTATTTATAGTAATTTAAGATAATATACCTTTAGTAAATTTGGAAGTCACAACAATGAAAACTGGGGCAACTTTGGGCATTTTAAAATACTGGGTAAATTGACATTTGGTGTTGAAAATTAATATTGACAAAAAGAAACAAGAATAGGAGGGATGATGTTTGTTCATTTTCCATAGATGTGTATAATGTTTCATTACTGGCAGATTTACACGTCAAAAACTATAAACGGGCAGATTTACATCCCTGATGTCAACTGGTTATTGATGATTTTCAGCCTCACTGTCACAATTGGTTTCAGAGACATTGTCAAAATTGGCAATGCAACAGGTATGCCGTAGTTGTTTGTTGATGAAACACTAATACTAGAATAATATCTTGTCTCATTCTTCTAAAGAAAACAATTAGCTGGTAAACAGGGGAGACATAAAAAATATGATTTGTGAATGAGTTTGTGTTGATTTTAAGGAATAAAGGCTGTGGCTAACAGAGAAGAAAATAGAGAAGATGCAGAACTTATAAATGCTAACTTCAGTATGTAATTATCTTAATACAGATACTTCTGTCCTTAGCTTCTCAAGATGTTCCTTTTACTAGGAAATTTATATACTCTCACTTTGGTTGCCACATTCTATTGGGTGTTGTTGTGTAATGTGATAAGTTTATTTAATCCATTTCCAACAATAGACTTAATCTTAGTGATATTCAAGCGTGGAAGCCACACCATTTACTCTTTTCTTCTGCCTCCATCTTTACCTTTATGTAGAAATTGAGTGACATCAGAAAGTATTTTAGACCCCTGGACTCTAAGGAAACTGCATATGCACTGCAAATTAAGAGGTCCTCTGCTGTAAAAGGGTTGGGATACCCTTTTGTATCCCTCTTAATTTAATTTCATTCTTTGCTGATAAAAAAGAAAAAAAAAGAGGTCCTCTGCTTCACAGTTTTGAATGTCTGACTTGTATTCATAACTTTTTTCTTCTTTTATACTTATATGGTGAAAAAATAAGCAATTTAACATGTTGAAACATGCAGACACAAAGACGTCTTGCACAAAATCGAGAGGCTGCTCGGAAGAGTAGTTTGAGGAGAAAGGTTTGAAGGCTTATGCATCGAAAGATATACTAAGCATGCAACAAGTGTTTACATATACTATATCATGTGATTTCTGATGTTTTTTCACAGGCATACGTTCAGAAGTTGGAATCATGTCGTTTGAAGCTGATGCATTTAGAGCAAGAGGTGGATCATGCTAAACAACAGGTGTTTACTCATGGATCAATTTATATAGTTTGGTTTTTTTCTTTTTCCCTCTTCTCTTGTGAATCTCTTGAGGCAACACAACTGCAGGGATTGTATATTGGGGACAGATTGGGTTCTAATAATTTGGGTTTTGCTGGCTCTGTAAATTCAGGTTTGTAGTTATTAAGCTGCTAGTGCTAGATAACTCTTGATTTTTCATTTAAATGTGATTATTACTTATTACATATCT
>Ga0123342_1000068_pt1 | contig 110107 bp, 58 predicted proteins | sample Turbeawhitnodule_FD_89960 | JGI IMG/M metagenome (GOLD analysis project Ga0123342, IMG submission 89960) | Root nodule microbial communities of legume samples collected from Mexico - Turtle bean Mexico white nodule | ecosystem: Host-associated > Plants > Roots > Nodule | place: Mexico: Nepantla... | reverse complement strand
TAGTAAGTCCTAGACCGAGAGTGAACAAAACTAGTTTTCCGAAAACAAAATGTCCTGGCTTTTCTTCCCCGTATCTTCTTTTTGTGATTTGTTTATGGACGTGCCTCCTTACCTGGGGGCAAACAACATATTAAAGTACTTGTGCGAATCTTTTCAACGCAATACGAACCCAAAATAAAATTTCAGAAAGTAGGGCGAAATTTCACGAGTTTCGGTAGAGGATAGCCTTGGGTTTCAATAAAATTTCTGAAAAATTCTCCCGGAATAGTTTTTTCCTGAATTTCCACGTAAGAATCTCGACTGAATTTGGGGCAAAACGCGACAAATTTCAGGTCAAACGGATGAGTATTCACCTAGGAAAAAAATAAAACAGTTTCACACAAAAACGAACCTTCATTTCGGCCCTGGTAGTGGTGAATAAAAAATTTATTGCAAATCCTGTGGGACGAATTTGGCCCTCTAATCTCCGCCCAAAGTCAATAGACACAGTGACGAATGTTTGGAAAAAATTTGACACCCAAATACCCAAGTTGTAAGGCGTAGTAAGTCCCAGACCGAGAGTGAACAAAATTGGTTTTCCGAAAACAAAACGTCCTGGCTTTTCTTCCCCGTATCTTCTTTTTGTGATTTTTTTATGGACGTGCCTCCTTACCTGGGGGCAAACAACATATGAAAGTACTTTTGCGAATATTTTCAACGCAATACGGACCCAAAATAAAATTTCAGAAAGTAGGGCGAAATTTCACGAGTTTCGATAGAGGAGCCTTGGTTTTCAATAAAATTTCTGAAAAATTCTCCTAGAATAGTTTTTTCCCGAAATTCGACGTAAGAATCTTGACTGAATTTGGGGCAAAACGCGAAAAATTTCAGGTCAAACGGATGAGTATTCACTTAGGAAAAAAATAAAACAGTTTCACACACAAACGAACCTTCCTTTCGGTCCTGGTAGTGATGAATAAAAAATTTATTGCAAGTCCTGTGGGACGAATTTGGGCCTCAAATCTCAGCCAAAACTCAATAGACACAGTGACGAATGTTTGCTAAAAATTTGAGACTGAAGTACCGAAGGAGTAAGGCGTAGTAAGTCTCAGACCGAGAGTGAACAAAACTGGTTTTCCAAAAACGAAACGTGTTGACTTTTCTTCCCCGTATCTTCTTTTTTTTATTTGGAAATTACTATGATGTTCAGTATGGGAAGATGTATAACATATTCATGGTCCAGTTGGAGGTGTGTCTTGATCTCCATTTTTGTAAAATATACTGCATTCTTAATCATTTGTTAAGAGTTTGGGTATGCAAGCTTTCAATGTTTGGTACAAGTTATAAAAAAATATTTTCAGGAATCTATGATTATTATAGGTTACATAAAATTTTGTCTTTTTTGCATCAGGTTTTTGGCAGCAGAATAATGTCTATGGCTGATGTTGGTGCTGGAGGTGAAGATGTTGTTGTTACATTTGAGAGTATTGCGATCCTTACACCAAGGTAATGTATTTAAAGGCATATACATATATTCAAGTATTTTTGGGCTTTTGGCTTCTCATAGTTTATACCACTTGTATTATTGTCCTTCCAATTAAGTATTGATAATAAAACTTTGTTCTTTTATGTAGAGGAAGATTGAAAAAAGAAAAAACAGAAGAAGAAGAAGAAAGACCCTAATGCACAGTGGCAGTATACTATACTATGCATATAAATGTTACTGATGTATTTTCATCAATGGAATGAGTTGAGAATGCTTATGATCTGTTGAATGGCAAAACCTGAAGAGTTCTCATGGTTGAAGATGAAACCTTGACGGACAATGATGTTCTTGTTCAGTACAAGGTTATAAGATGACACCTTAATTCTGCTAAAAGTCTGTTGAATATTCATATCTATACATTAAAAAACTGTCTCAGTTTTTATCCTCAGAATAGTGTTTTAATAGATTGGTTATATATAATATTGTTTATGATATTTAGTAAATTGGAGACACTTTTTGATTGGTAATCACTGGGGAAAATGCGAGACTACTATTCTTGATGTTGTACTCTGATTCAATAGTGATACTCTGAAATATTATTGTAACTCTAGTGAAATTTGAACTTATCATGAATATATATTTTAATCCAATCCAAGTTAAAAGGTAATACAAAGTAATTATGCTGCTTAAAAAAAGTCCTTACATTAAAAAAAAAAATAGAATTAAAGTACTAAATAATATCTAATACAAACCCAAAATAAAATTTCAGAAAGTATGGCGAAATTTCACGAGTTTCGGTAGAGGATGGACTTGGTTTTCAATAAAATTTCTGAAAAATTATCCATAAATAGTTTTTTCCTGAAATTCCACGTATGAATCTCGACTGAATTTGGGACAAAACGCGAGAAATTTCAGGTCAAGCGGATGCGTATTCACCTAGGAAAAAATCAAACAGTTTCACACACAAACGAACCTTCCTTTCGGCCCTAGCAGTGATGAATAAAAAATTTATTGCAAATCCTGTGGGACGAATTTGGCCTCAAAAATCTCAGCCAAAACTCAATAGACACAGTGACGAATGTCTGGTAAAAATTTGAGACCGAAATACTCAAAAAGTAAGGCGTAGTAGGTCCCAGACCGAGAGTGAACAAAACTGGTTTTCTGAAAACAAAACGTCCTTGCTTTTCCTCCCCGTGTCTTCTTTTTGTGATTTGTTTATGGACGTGCCTTCTTATATGGGTGCAAACAACGTATGAAATTTTTTCAACGCAATACGGACCCAGAATAAAATTGCAAAAAGTATGGCGAAATTTCACAAGTTTCGGTAGAGAATAGCCTTGGTTTTCAATAAAATTTCAAAAAAATTTCCCAAAATAGTTTTTTCCTGAAATTCCACGTAAGAATCTGGACTGAATTTGGGACCAAACGTAACAAATTTCAGGTCAAACGGATGAGTATTCACCTGGGAAAAAAATAAAACAGTTTCACACACAAACGAACTTTCCTTTCGACCCTGGCAGTGATGAATAAAAAATTTATTGCAAATTATATGGGACGAATTTGGGCCTCAAATCTCAGTCGAAACTCAATAGACATAGTGACGAATGTCTGGTAAAAATTTGAGACCGAAATACCCAAAGAGTAAGGCGTAGTAAGTCCCAGACCGAAAGTGAACAAAACTGGTTTTCTGAAAATAAAACATCTTGGCTTTTTTCCCCGTATCTTCTTTTTGTTATTTGTTTATGGACGTGCTTTTTACCTGAGTGCAAATAACATATGAAAGTACTTGTGCGAATTTTTTCAACGCAATACGGATCCAAAATAAAATTGAAAAAAGTATGGCGAAATTTTAGGAGTTTCAGTAGAGGATAGCCTTGGTTTTCAATAAAACTTCTGAAAATTTCTCCCGAAATAGTTTTTTTTTTTCTGAAATTCCACGTAAGAATCTCGACTGAATTTGGGACAAAACGCGACAAATTTCAGGTCAAATGGATGAGTATTTACCTAGGGACAAAATCAAAACAGTTTCACACACAAACGAACCTTCCTTTCGTCTCTGACAGTGATGAATAAAAAATTTATTGCAAATCCTGTGCGACGAATTTGGGGCTCAAATCTTAGTCAAAACTCAATAGACACAGTGACGAATGTGTGGTAAGAATTTTATACCGAAATATTCAAGGAGTAAGGCGTAGTAAGTCTCATACCAAGAATATATATATACCTTTTTCAGTCAAAATTTCGGTAGAGGATATATACACATTCAACTCAAAATTATTTTTATACCTTTTTCTTTGGTCTAAGGTTGTTGATAGAGATTTTGATTCATAACAAGTCTATATAATAATAACCTAATTTATATATATATATAGATTAAATTATTTAATATATAAAATTATAATATATATGCATATGTTATAATACAATTTTACATTAAATTTGTGTTTTTTTAATTACAATTCCATATAAAAAAAATTATAAAAATGAATAATTTGTATTCATGAATACGATTTGAGAGTGAAAATCATCCCACTCTAAACTCTTATCATGGTATAACTTATCATTTTTATATAAAATATTATTTATTTAAATTATAATTTTAAAAAAGAAAAAAAACTGTACTTTGGTGGAAAAAAACGTTTTTATAAAATAATATTTTTTTTAATTTTTTTAAAAAAATTATTACTTTTTAAAATGGGTTGTCTATTCAATCTATTAATTTGTATTTTATATTTTTTTTAATGTAAACTAAATCAATCATTACCATTTTGATCATGTTTTCACAACACTACATTATTAGTATCTCAAACATTTTGTCATTACAGAAAAAACTATCATCGCTATTTATTTAAACTCACACCAATATTAACTTAATATTTCCATAATAAACAGTTTTTATATGATCTCTTATTTGAAAATGTTATATTTAAATCATTGTCTATTACCAAGTATTTATTTATTGACAGAGAATGCTCACAAAATCAAAATGTCTTCATACTCATTAAGAAATCAAAAATGAAAAACTGATAATGAATTATTTTTCCTTTTGTTGAATCCTTAACATGATTTCTAATACACTCTGACATTAATATTCTTTTAGAATTACACTCTCATGGTGGTGTGTTTGGAAAGAGAAAAACTAGAAGAGGTGAAATTTGAAACTGATCAAATCCAAGTAGCTTTTTAAATGAGCTTTTGGTGATGAACATCTAAACAAAGAAAATGTGTACAAAGCATGACATAACTAAACAAAAACATTTGTACTTTCTTTGGACAAAGAAATTAGTAATCCACCTTTTTCACAATCCTATAACTACATTGTTGGGAATTATGAAAATGTCAACAGAGCAGAAGAACAGAATCTTAGCTAGCTTGGATGAGAAAAATCACAGCAAAAATTCCCAGAAGCAATGTGAAAAGGTTCAAGCTATGCCCCAAAGTAGAAGCTGCAGAAAAATGAGAATTCGACCTGCAGGCAAAGAGAAAGTATAGTTAAGGAGAGAAGACAAAAGGTACTTAAAACAATGTCAATGGAGCATGAGAAATATGGTGTACTTCTGCAAGCTCTTGAGGGCACCACAATATAGAACATTATCTGGTGCAGCCATCTCCGTATCACCATTTTCTTCTGGATTGATGATCCTCAGATAAGTTTCTTGACCTAGGTACCACCTGTCCAGGTTTTCTGCTCTCAGGTTCCATGATCCAACGTTGTCAAGCGATATAAGAACTGCTGTCCATCCTCCAGGAAAAACCTGTCCCATGGTAACCAACAAACAGCCATTAACATAGAATTCACTCCCTATGCCTTAGCAAAGAAAAGTACAAATCATATGAAAAACTTGAAACGTTTAACACATCCTAAATGCAACTTATTCACAATCATCACTATGCAGATGATTGTTCTTACTTGAAGTGTCAGCATAACTGAGATGTCGTTGTATAGTGATGTCGAACATGAAAGTTTTATATAAAAAAAAAGTATTATACGCATCAAAACCTTCTAGCTTTCGTGAACATTGGAAAAAATACTTAAAATTAACATGAGAAACAACTTCACTGTAAAAATAGTCCAATCCAACCATATCACTCTTTTACATTTAGCATGGAAATTTCTTACCTGCGTAGTGCTGCGAGATATTGCATCCCACTTGTTATAAGAGCCTCTAGAATTTTCTGTCCAATCACCATAGTCCATCCTGGATTCAAGAAATCATTTTATGAACTGTGATCACAGACATATTGTGTACTCCAAGAACAAAAGTAAGGAAAAGAGATTCTCACCCAACTACAAAAAAGGAGTAGCCATCCAGATGAAAGTTTTGAATAGAGGAGTCATTGTTTTGCAATATAACCTCAATGAAGCCCTTGTACGTAGCATTGATAATTGATCTGTCAATTTTTGGTGTTCTGTTCATTGGCTTGCTGGGAAAATCAAGCTTATAAATTCCTCTTAATTGATGCTTGTCAGCAAGCCGAAATGGAAGGTCAGGCTTGAGAAATGAGATTCCATTAATAGTAGCCCGATTTGTACCATTAATCGGCACCAATGATGTAACCTTTAACACATAAGTATCAGTTATATTGATGGAGCCATACCGAAAGGATCCTTGAGGGTTTGGACGAGCACCACTAGCAGATGTATTTTGTCTGCGCAACAGCACATGTAAGATTCAGTTCATATGTAAAAAACATAAACAATGAACAAACTACAGAAACTGGTATATTTCTGTCCTTTAAACTTGTCAAGTCCCTATATAATCTGTCATGAAAATGTTTAGTGGTAGAAGAATTTGATAATAAATTATACATGAACCTCTCACGATCAATTTTCAATCCATTTGCTGAGCAATCAGTTAATTTAGATTGAACACCGTGATATAACAGAATGAAATATGTTTACTTTATAGGGAATATCAGATGAACCAAAGGGTAAACAGTTCAAAGCATAACGCAACATTAACTGCATTCACTGTGATTAAATTCTCAAAGATATCAAATTCTGAATGACAAACCTAACACTTCTTGCTTGGTTCATCGAAGCTGTCTTGTCATAAAAATCATCTGGTGGGGGAGGTAGAGGACCACTTACTGGTCCCTTGGAATTTGAGTAGTGTAAAATTGCAACACCCGTAACCTTCTGCCAAAGTGATTCATTCACAAACCTGGCACTGGCAACAATATAGTAGTCTGTACTTGCATTCTGGTCAGTGGAAAGCAGAAAAGAGTAAGACTGGCCAGCATGAATATCGAAATTGGTAAAATTTGATTGAGTTGTGTAATGCCCCTCTGTCTCCGCCAGCAGTAGATTATGATTTTGAATTCGGAAATTCAAAGAAGTTGAGATTCCAACATTGTGGACACGAATTCGATAAGTTTTGCCTGCCATGTACATTAGTACTTTCAGTCAATACTCCAAAGCTATGGTAACATTAAAAGGGGGGGAGGGAAATAACTTGAAATGGGTTTTAAGAAACACATGAAGTCAGCAAAGACCAATCTATACTACCACACCATTAATCACAACAGCCTCCAAAATCATTAGTAGATGCAATATGGTAATGTGCTAAACTACTACAGTGCAGTTAGAAAAAGGAAGCAAAAAGCTAACATTTCCTAAGCTAACATGCAGCAATAAAAATCAGGAAATGGACATACATATGATCCTCTGAGACTGAAAATTATGGTACAAAGAGGACAGGATTGTTAAGTAAAGTGACTAAGTAACCAGTGGAAGCAATGAAAGGATCTGCTTGAAAATAAGGAGAAAAAAAAAGCTCACAGGCTTCATTGGTGAACTTAATGAAACCTTTCAGGTTAAATATAAAAGCTCATTCCCTAAATAAAAGGGGAGATGATAATACCTGGATCAACTGTGATTTTTTCATAATCGATGCCACTAGGAACAAGAGTAGTGTTGTACTGGAAAGGTCCCTTCCCATTGATGAGAACACCATCTGGTATCCCTAGGTCTTTTCCACTATCAAGTGTTGCTCTAAGGGCCTATACATTAAAAATGAATGCATAATAGGAATTGAAAAAACAATCACAATGCATTCCATCTCCCATATTCACAAAAGAAACATTTAACATAAGCCAATGACTAACCGTGTGGTTCTGAGTATACCAATCACCAATGATGATGAAAATATCTCCATCTGGCTGTGCAAAAGGAATTGGGATGATTTCCCTATTGTTGATAACAAAGGGACCAAAGCCACCAGAGGCTCTTTGGAAGTTAAGAGAAGGGAAGTAAAAGAAACTCCCAATTTGATCCTTGACTTGGAACTGGTAAGTCCAATTCCATTTGGAAGGAATTGGACAATTTGTGCCAAGGACTCCATCTTGCCATGAATTTCGCCGCATTTGAACCCCGGGCCTACCACAATCATCAGTCACAAATTTGTTGAATTATAAAAACAAACAGACGATAAAGAAAGTGAAAACTAACATAATGTAACACTGGAACCAACCATGTCATGAGAAGTTCTTCATCCAATCCATTGTACACATTCACAGTTACATGGTTATTGGTTGTAACATTGATGAGAGGGCCTGGAAACTTCCCATCGACAGCTATGACCTGCGATCATATATTTTCCAACACTGAAATCAGCCAAATTTTGATCTAAATATTATACTTGAAGTAAAATTAACTAAAGCAAAAAGTAAAACTGTGTTTTAGGCTCCTCAATTTTGGGTTAAAAATGGTCTTATTCCTAATACTTAAAAAGAATGGTTTTGGTCCTTGTGCATTTGACATTTGATGAATTTCGTCATCATCAATCTCCAGTCTCACTGACAAAGTTATGGCAAGGAAAATTTACCAGATATAAAAAACACAACCAAAATCCTAGTTTTCAAAGCATAGGGAACTAGAACAAATTTTGACTGAAAATTGATAGACCTAGAATATATTTAACCCTAAATAAAATTACCAAAAAATTAACTTCAATAAAATGAACTGAGAAATTGAAGAACTTAATGGAAATGACAAAATAACAGAGAAGTAAAAAATGGGGGAAGGGGATTCAAAAACCACGTGCAGAATCTCACAAATCCCAATTAAAATCTCACAAGGTCCACATCTCAACCCTTCCACCAGCTTCAATATTCACTCATACAATGTAAAGCACGTACTTCAACAAGATAAAAGCTTTTTTTATCTATTCTCTATTTCAAACAGGGGACTTTTGCAAGAAAACAAAGCAGGAGTAAAACCAAAACAAAAAGAAAAAAAAAAAGTTTATCAAACAGAGACCATGTTTGACCCATTTTTAAGCTTAGCAGCAGCCCAATTCCATATACTGGTTTCACATGCATTCTTAACATTTAAACAACACCAACACACACATACACAAAGCTAAGCTGAAGAAAGATCGTAATTAAAAATAAAAAAAATAAACGTGTGTGTGATTGATAAATAGTACAAAAAGAAAACAAGAGCAACCCAGAAGAACCCTTCAAATAAAAAGAAGTGGGTTTGATGATTCGAGTGACCCAGATGAAAAAGCGACGGAATTTCAAATGGAAAAGAAGGTGCGGAGGAAGAAGGAACCTGTTGAGGAACACCCAGAGGGGAAACGGTGGTGTAGGAGACGCGAAGTTCAGTGTAGACCGTTGGGTCGCCAGCAAAACAGAGTGTTGAAAACAGAGCAATGTGCAACAACAGAGTGAAGGCAGAGAGAAGCATCTTCATGATGGGCTTTGAAAGTGTGTGCGCAAAACACCAAACGTTACCAATGGAAAATTATTGGTATGATTTATATAGCATGTTATGATTCTGAAAGTTTCTGGGTTTTAACAAAATCAAGAAGAGAGAGAGAGAGAGAGAGAAAGAAGAAACGGCTATTTGCATATTTCTAACGCATGGCTTCTAATAAGAGAAAAAATAAAAAAAATAATAATAATAAATAATAAAGAATAATAATTTTATTTCAAAATTGTTTACCAGTGATTGGTGGAGTCTGTTCATGTTCTTTTTGAAACCATAAATTCAAATATTCTATATGCATTATTTAACGTAATATGTTTGTAGCATTCTTATGTTTTTCATTATTCTTTTTATCATAAATAATTTGTATCAATACTAGATTAAAAACTTGAGCTAAAATTACAAAAAAAATTATGAAAATATTAAAATTTACCATGAAAAACTAAAATATAAAATTGAATGTTAAAAAAACTAGTTTTAAAGAATTTTGTCTCATGTTTTTAAGAATTATTGTGGTTAGATTCTTATTTCAAAATTCTTCGTTGATTTCAAAGTCAAAACAAAAGTCTTCCATTTTATTTGATTAATTCATTAGGATGATTTTTTTAAAATAACTAGCTTTAGAGAAAGAAAAAAAATAAGTAACTATTTCGGGATAAAATGTCATATGGATAAAATGCTAAATAAAAAATAAATAAGTTTGATATTTTAAAAAATTAAGTATTCAAAAAATAATTTTAACAATGCAATGAAAGAATTGTACATTTTCTTTTATTAAACAAAATTCTCATTCTATAAAGTTAAAAATATCTCTGATTTCCTTCCTAATACTCACTTCAACGATAAAATTTAGAAACAAAATAAATTAATTTTTTTTTATCAGCAACAAAATAAATTAATTATTTTTTACTCATCGTGTTATTTAAATTGAATTTTCTTATAAAATCTATAGTGTAAGTTTGATATAAAAAGTATTTTTTTATTCGCAATAAAACATGGCATGATTTTGTTTTATGTATTGTCCTTCAGAAAATATTTCGAACACAAATTGTAAAAAGAAATAAACATATGTATAATTATCAATTAAAAAATGTACTTTTAAACAAAGATTTAATTATATTTTAATATCTGAAATTTAAGACAAATTTAGTTTTAGTTCTCTAAATTAAAAATAAAAATAAAACCACTTTAATTCTTCAATTTTAAAGAATATGTTTTATTTCTTAAATAGCAAATGTTATATATTAAAATGGTTCTTTTGAAACCATTTTGAATACTTAATTCCTGAATTTGAAGGAATAAAATTGTATTTCTTGAAATTTAAGACATATTAAAATATTGTTTGAATTCAAAAAACAAAGCAAAAATAAATAAATTTAAAGGTTAAAAAAACATAATTAAACCTAAAATTAATCATTTGTTCTTTTAGCATATAATTAATTGAGGTCATACATGCTTAATTCCTATTTAAAAACATTAAGTTCAAATTCTATATATGGAAAACATTCAACCATAAAAGTCAATTCCGTGTATGTAAACTAATTTAAAAAGGAATATAAAAAAAATTATATATATATTGAAATAGAGTTATGATTATAAAATACATATATGAGATATTGAATAAAGAAGGGAAAAAAGTACATTAAGTCAAACTAAAAAAAAAGTAATAATTATTATATATAAAAGGGAAGATAGTATTAATTTTTAGAATTTTATAATTAAATTTAAATTTAATAATATAACTTAAATTTAAAAAATGCATTTATTTTTTTATTTAAATTCATTATATTTTTATTATTTTTTTAAGAGGATGAATTTGCTTGGTTAGGAGTGTGAAAAGTAAAAGATTGATTTGTAGTATATTTGAGACTTTGACTTAATAGAAAAAAAATGGATTTAAATAGAAAGTTTATTAGTATACGTGATTAATTAAATTGAACTAATAAAGGTTAGAAGGTTATTTTTAGTATAATGTCAAAATTACCTTTAAATGTTTTTTCTTAAATATAATCTTATTAAAAATGAAAATAAATTATTTCTTAAAATTATTATTTATTAATTCCTAATAATAATTATAAAAATAAAAAACAAATATTAAATATAAAAATTAATTAATTATTTATCGAACCATATTTCATTTTCTCTTTTAAAAAAAATCCACAAATTCTCATAAATTACTTAAATTATATATATATATATATATATATATATATATATATATATATATTCTTCACAAATAATCTAAATTTTGGAAAATGACCTTAGAATTGATGACAGAAAAGTGGAAAAGTTTTCTGGTATTAGCAATCTGAAAAAGGGTCCACATTCTTACTTACATTTATTACTTTTTGCCCCACATTACAATTTATTCCTTTTCTTAGTTTTATAAAACAAATAATACAAACTTTATACATGCATGTATTTGATTTAATTTGTATACATAAAATATATACTACTAAAATATTATTGAATAAAAGTAATTTTTAAAATAAAAAAAATATTAATTATTATATTGAACTACATTTAATATTATTTTAAACATTACAAAATTATTAATATCTAAATTACTTTTTATTGTGAATAAATAATTTTTAAATTAGTACTTAATCAGCTATTAAGATTTTAACTACTAATTAATTAAATTTTAAAATTGATAATTAAAATTTTGATAACTAATTAGATACTAATTTATAAACTATTTATTAATAATAAAAATATTAGATAAAAAAATAATTTATGAGATGGTATTTATTTAATGATTTTCTTGTAGTAATATGATTAATAAGTTCAATAAATATTGTTAAAATAGACATTAATAAATTAGGATATTGTATTAAAAAATAAACTTTTAAATTTAATTTAATTTTATAAAATTAATTTAAAGTAAAAGATAAAATGTATACATTATGTACATAATATAATTTGATGATATTTGTAATCTAAGTTCAAAATTTGAACAGATTTTTTGAAGGCATTGAAATTGGCATGCTATGATCTTGAAGCAATAGTGTAGGAATTTAATACCCTTTGAAATTACATTGATAATTTGGTAAGTTTGTAATGTATATTTAATTAGTGTGGTTTTTTGTGTATTAACAAATAATTTTCTCTGATAATGATGTATATCACCATTGATTGCCACTATTTCATTGTCATTTTCTGTAATTCTAATTTCTTTTGAATTTTTATTATTTTAATATTAAACATATATTCTCAAACAATTTAAACAACTAAGTTTCTTGATTAGTGGTTCTAAGAATTTTCTAAATATTGGTGGTTCATATGGTTTTTTTTATGTAATTTTATAAATTACAATTTAACCATTTAGTTATTTATTTCTAAATATTAGTATATCTTTGAATTATTATTACTTTTTTAATTTTTTCTAACTTAGTTTATTGTCATCATTATTTTAATTAGTGTGTCAAAGTGATGAGAATCAACTCTTATTACAAAGTAAGTTGTTTTTCAAAGAATTTATATTTTTTCTTCTTTTAGTTATTTTTAGGAGGTACAGTAATATGTTTTGTTTGTGAATCATGAATAATTTAATTTCTCTAACTTTTTTTTCTTAATTTTTAAATCAATTCTTTGAAGAATATCAGAATTAAGGTAAGAGCACGTGAATAAAAAAAGCTATATAATGATTTAATAAATTGGTCTTTGAGTATTTTTTATTTCTTAACAAAACTTAGAAAAAGTATAGCTTTTAATATGATTAATATGATATCAATAATTTTAATAATAATATTAATATATTATTAGTAGTATTAATAATACTATTATTATAATCTAAATGTAAAATCAGTTTGTAACACCTAACTTTATTTACCTACAAATAACGTTATTAAAAAACTTATTGACTCAACGCATAAAAAAATTATTTTCGTCAAACTATTTCACTATTATATACGAAAAAAATTATAAATAACTTAAATCTTAAACTCTAACCTATAAATTTTAAATTTTATTTTACTTACTAATATAATTAATACATAAAAAAATCATAAAAATTTAAACCTAACCCTTAAATTATAAATCATAAATCTTAAACTCTAACCTCTAAATTTTAAATCCTATTTTACCTACTAATATAATCAATACTCAAAAAATTCATATATAAGTTTTAAATTATCTATAATTCCAAATTTTCAGGTAAAACAATTTTTTTTTTTTTATAGTGGAATATGAGCTCCATAAGTTGGTTGACCTTTCACAAATTATGGAAAAGTTGTGGTAGCAAGACTTCTCCACTTGTGAATTAAACAATCTCTTACATCAAAAAACGTGTTCTTTCTCTCCAAATATTCAAAGGAAGGTTTATGTCTCGGTTTTAATGAAAAAATAATTAAAAATTTAAACCAATTTTGAATTTCATTAAGTTTTGTTTGATGAATGTAGTTGTTTCTAGAAAGGCACAATTGGGCAGATTATTATATTTTCCATAGCTTTTTCTTGTTTCAATGAATTGACTTTAGCATATGCCACTTCCTTTTAACTTACATAAACATATTTATCAGATTGTGGCACTTCTTTTTAAACCATTTATGAACCCTTATTAGATGTATTATTGATATTATAATTATTATACATTTAATATTGAAATTTATAATATTTTATTTTAATTTGTTTATAAGATATTATTAAAGGTTAAATATATTTTTCATTTATTTTTAGTATAAACTTTAAATATCTTATATATTTAAAATAAGAAAACTATTTAAATAAGTTTTTATCAAAAAAAAATTATATGATAAGCATATTTTCAATGTGAATTATATTATAGTATTCACATAAAAAATAAGTCAATTTAAGATATTTTAATAAGTTTATGTTGAAAATTCGTTTGTCAAAAAGAATTAAAAAAAATTTACATGTTACAAATATTTAGAAAATATAAATTTAAACTAAGAATTTAGAAGGTATAAAGTTTGAAGAATAAAACCAATTTTGCTTGAAATTAAAAGAAACTAAAAAATATTTAACCTATTGTTAATTATGGATTTGAATATATATTGATCTTTGTGGCGTGCAAGTTTTGGGGCATTGAGGCAAATGGGTTTCACTATCATGGTGAATGTGTTGGGAGCAATAACATCTCAATCAAAATCATTAACCAATGAAAAAAAGAGTGGTGTTAATAAGCCACCAAGTTATCATCATAAATATTGGTTTGTTGAAATTCTTTCTTCCTCATCTTTTTCTTCCTACACTTCTAAACTATACAAAAATATCAAAATATCCTTATAATAATATCATCATAATCAATTTTAAACTTTCTTTTAAATTATTCATAACATTTATAAACTACGCAATTCAAAATTATATTTTCAATTACTTAATCTACGATCATGTGATAAAAATATATTCTATATTGTGTAATTTTAAAATATTCATACTTCGTGATTCTAAATATAGTTTTGTATTGTATAATCTCTATTATGGATTACCTAATCTGTAGAAAAATTGTTCTTAATTATACTACTGAGAATATATTTTTGGATAGACTATTCCAAATTTTCTATTTTTTTTAATGTATTCCAAGAAGAATGAGATTTTTTATTTAAATAATGCACAAATGGTATTTTAACAACTCCACTACATGCATGTGGTGCAAAAATAAAGTATTAGAGTTGAGGAAGAAGATGTTCAAAATAAAATAAAAGTAGTGATATGTATGCATCTTAATAAAAATTGAATTTTCAATTTTATCTTTTATAAATATGTATTATGAATGGTAGATTATATAATGTATTTCTGATGTGAAAATGCATTTGTAATATATAATCTATAATATATTAATATATTTTAGAATGTGTATATTTTGAATGATATTTTATAGATTTAGAAATACATACCAAAATATGTAATTTGGAATCTATTTTTTACGGACATTTTTGTCATTTCAACCTCCTCATGGAGGTGCAAGTTTAGAAACATGGGGTATAAAACGCAAAGCCCTAAAATATGGTTAGCCCAAAGTAGAAGCCCGATAATAAACCTCTGGTCCTTGGCCCACGTTTATGGCAGAGATGTGGTAATTTCTTCCTACACCTCCATGCTTTCTTCACCTCCCTGCTTTCTTCCTGCATCATCTCTGTAGAAGAGGTTGCAGTATAAGATAATGCCATGGGAAATAGATAAAGAGAAAATAAATTCGCTTTTTTTTTACAGGATCCTTTTTCTATTTGAATAAAATACTTTTTTTATTAGATATAGAAAAACACAATCAAGTTTATCAATAAAAGAAATTGTTTGATGCATAATTCAAATTTTAATTTTGGAGAAAAACCAAGTTAAAATTGAGAAGCTCATCAAATTTTTGGGAAGAACCTATAATTTATCTGTGTAAGGGCAAAAAAAAGAGACCATTGGACAGTTCTTAGATTTGGTTAAACCATGTTGGAAACGAAATAAACTATACTGAGAGAGGTAAATACCCAATATCATGGCTAAAAAAAAAGCTTTCTGCAGAAGAGAATCCTTCAAACTTTGTAATTTGCAAACCACACTTTAACAATAAAGCAGTAACGATTATAACAAGAAGGTTAAACATACAATGCAGTTCCTACACGTGTTGCAGATTTTCAATTTGGCCCACATGCATGAAAACTCATCCTATACATGTAAACATAGTCAGTTTGGTCCCATAGTGTAGCACACAACCAAGTTAAGAAAGTGCAATGTGGTTAGCAGACAACATATGATAGCAGAATCAAACTGGTAAAGTTTGTACTAATAGGAAGCAATTTAATAAACATTTACGTATAAGAACAAAATTGAGAATCCGTGTCTTTTAAGGGAATTAATGTTTAAATTGACAAGTATGTTAGTTATGGAAATTTTCCATCAACGAGGATTCACACTTTTGAAATTAAACAACAAATTATGGTGATGATGACACTGTTCCATCTAATCTTAGTTTTTGTACTTTAAGAGAAGCATGAATGAAATTAAAACTGACCTGGAGGGTTTGGAAGAACCTACTGCGTTTGCGAAGGTCACGAATGATGCCTTAAAGTTCTGCCTTCTTCCCCTTCTACACCCAATCGTCGACCACACTGGTGTTGGGATTTTCGAGTACAGCCTCTGTTTATTCCTCCTGTTCCTGTATAGGACCTGCTCGCGACTGAGATTCTGCGAAGAATCACATATTGGCTCCACATATGAACAGAGAAATGCTGAGACCAGTACTCAATTTCAACCTCACGAGGCTATATATCATTGTTGGTATCATTCTCCATGTCAAAACTTCATTGATGCTCCCTTGTCCAATCTGTTGTTGTACAGCTCAAGCTCTACCCAGCTACATCCGGCGACTTTCTTCACTCCAGTCCCTATTATACTCTTCCGAATCTTGTTAGCATCATCCCATCGTTCAGAACTGGCATACATGTTAGAGAGCAAAGCAAGAGTACCAACACCAACACTTTTCCCTTTGAGGTGTCCCTTTATCCATTCAGACATCTTCTCATTGGCATGGATTTTGCAAGCCTGAAGAAGAGCTCCCCAAATAGGCCATTCAGCTTCAACAGGCATGCTTCTAAGGAAAGCCTCGGCTTCCTCAAACAAACCAGCACGTCCATACATATCCACCACGCAACCATAATGCCCCATCTGTGGCACAATGCCATAAAAATCCCTCATTGCTTTGAAAAACATAACCCCTTCATTCACCAACCCCGCATGGCTGCATGCAGACAACACCCCGATAAAAGTAACATCATCAGGCTCAACCCCTTCAACCAACATCCGCGAAAATAGCTCCAATGTTCTTTTCCCATAACCGTTCATGGCAAGGCCAGAGATAACAGTGCCCCACGACACAACATCCTTGTGCACAATCATCTCAAAAACCCTTAACCCCACTTGCATATCTCCACACTTCACATACATGTTGAGCAAAGCATTCCCAATAATTCCATCAACCACAAGGTCATGTCGTGAGTCAATATACGAATGCACCCACTGCCCCAAACTCAATGCTCCAAAAGAGGCACACGCTGATAAAACAGTTACTACAGTTGCCTCGTTAGGTTCAGCTTCTGCACTATGCACCATTCGTTTAAACACACCAAAAGCCTCCTCGCAGTGGCCACCACGCGCGTAGCCCATCAACAAAGTGGTCCAAGAAATCACGTCCCTCATAGACATTTTATCAAACAGCTTCTTCGCATATTTCAACGACCCACTCTTAGTGTACAAGTGCAACACCGCGTTGTCAAAAACAATATTCGCGTTGGCAATCACCCTCACGCCGTAAGCGTGAACGGACTTGCCGGATCTCAGAGCCCTGAGAGATGAACACGCGCTCAACGCGCCGACTAGGGTGGCTGCATTGGGCCTGACAATTTTGGGCTTTGAGTTCATTTTTGAAAAATGGTGAAGGGCTTGGGCCTCGAAGCCCGATTTGGCAAGGCCCGATATTAGTGAGGTCCACGAAACGACGCCGGGGGAGGGAATTGATCGGAAAAGGTTTGTGGCGGAAACGACGTCGTTTTGGGTGAGGTAGCAGTGGAGGAGCGAGTTCTGGATGAAGATGTCGACGTAGTGACCAGATAGAAGGAGACGCGCGTGGATTTCGAGCGCTTTGGAGCGCGTGTGGTGGGAGGAGCATGCCTTGAGGGCGTAGGTGAAAGTGTAGTGGTTATGGGAGAAAGGGTTTGAGAGCATTTGGTTGAAGAGATGAAAGAATGCATTTTTAGAATTTGTTAGAAGTGAAAGAAAAGGGTTCAACAATTGGGGATTAGGGTTTGTGATGAGTTGTTGTTGAGCACGAATTGCTATTTCATTCAGATTCTGAGCCTTCATGGCATCACCCACTAACGTATTACCTAATTGCTATAGATAAATTTGTCTCAATGAATAAATCAAATCATTGAAATTCATAATTTTATAATTACTAATATTATAAATTATAATTATTTTTTCATTACTCACATTTGAATCAATGTTCACCTATTTTCTATTTTTAAACAAAAGACTTAGAAAAATAAAATTAAACATTCTATTAAAAAAAATAAGAGATTAATCATACTAATAGGAGTGGGTCAACATAAAATATTAGGATTCTCATTCTTGATATTCATGGAAGAAGAGAAAAAATTAATGAAATGAATGCGAAAAATAACTTTTGATATCATATTTAGACAATGAAATTTAAGTCAATCAACCCTACAAAATCGTTTTGGTAAGATGATATTTGACCCCACCTATATAATATAATTTGTTCTTTTTTTAATTCATATGAGATCTCTAACATATTCACTTCATGTCAAGTATATTGAGCGTAAAAATCAATGAGACCTCGATAATGAATGACATGATAAGTCAAAATCTCGACTATGATAGACTATTAAGAAACACTAATGCAACCGACATTTTTTATGACGGTTAAATCAGACCTTTTATGTTGATTTTAGAATCGGCATATAAACTTTGAACGAAAGTTTGAAATAAAAAAGGTACTTAAAATAGGAATGAACCCCAAAAACTTTAAAGTAATCTAGGTCAATGTTCGAATACAAATTATAATCAAGATTTCGTTATATATTGGCATGAGACTATATTTCAGAAATGTACATTATAGTTGCAAGTAAAATTGATAAATCCACCATATATCCAACTAGCATTTTAGTGTACAATACGACAAGAAAGAAATATAATACATAATGTCATTCATCAATTACATATCCAATATTATGAATTAAGATAATTTAGGGGGAAACAACCATTTGCTCTAGCTAATGTTAACTTGCAATGAATTCCTAACAAAGTGTTGATAATTCAACCAAAATTCATTAACTTCATGAATGATTGTTGATCTACATGTGTCAATAGCAATACATAAATCATCACAATGATAATGAGAATAATATAAATAAACAATCTTCAATGACTTTGATCAAAGGGAAAGGGACGTAGGAAAGCAGAGTTCAATTGCCAAATCTTTAAGGAGATCTTAATGTTTATATCAGTTGCATTGTTGAATACAAATAATCTTGCAGCTCCATATATTGCTTCAGTTGGGTAAACTCTACTTGTGATCACTCTTCTCCCTCCTTGAGCAAAGCTCTCAATAATTGAATGGTCAACCTGATCAAATTGGAAAGTTAATTGTTACAAAAAAACATGTGCATTAATCAAAACAAAAACATAATTTCACCCCAAACTACATTTGAACATGCATTTCCTATATGAAAACTAAATCTAAAGAGAAAACCAATGATAAAAACTAAAATAAGTAATATAGCCACATGCCAAGTGAACAAGAAGTACAATTCACACTTACCAATACCCTCATTGACAATTTTTCATCACTGAGGATTGGAATGTTGCTGCCATAAATTGCCTTTGAAACATCAGAAGCCTTGGATGATCTACATCAGATCCAACAACTCATTACCATGTTTTTTTCTTTAAAAAGAGAAAATTTGTATTACCAAGTGCAATTTCTCACCTTGTTTCATCAACACAGAAGAAAGTGGTAGTATTAGAAAGACGAAAATAGATTGGAGTTTGTTCAGAAAGTGAGTCATCTGCTATTGCCAGAAGACCAAATGGTCCAAAAGCACTTCTGTCAGTGGCACCACCCTTTCCACAACCCATGTTGTTCTTACCATTACTTTTGGAGTTCAACCATTCAATCTCAAATTCAGCAAATATGTCCAACTGGGATGTTTTTGGTAAATGAAATCAGTTGTTGATGAGTACAATTATTCTGAGTGACAATGCAACAAAACATTTGAGTAAAGTTACATAATTCTACAGACAAACCTGTGTTGCTAGGCTTATGTTTAGTGGCACAACAGAGCCAGGCTTAACCACCATTCCTTCAAATTCATCACTACTTAGTCTTAAGCTTTCTACTTCCTCTACTGGCCACAGAAGCAAATTAGTTCTAGTCTTGTTATCAAACAACACTGTTCTTGGAATTGTCTGATAAAACAGAAAACATGGATTTAAGGTTTATGTTCACATAAAGTTATAAACTCAACCATGAAAAATCATAACATTTCATCAATCACTTCTCCATGTGAATTTCTAACTTAGAAAAAAAAAATTGATACCTGAAGAGAAGCCCAACCCTTTCTTAAGTCATCACTTTCTATATCAGTTTCATTGACCCAACCCCACAGAATTCTCCTCTCTTTTTCTTCATCATAGAAACTCTTTGAAGCATAGTATCTTCCATAGTCCAAAAGCAACCCGATACCCACATCCATAAACGGGTCATCGGGTACCCACGTGTCATTTTCAGCAAAATAGGTTCCAAGTGCATAACTATCTACCCTTTTGTCATCCAAACTAGCTTTTAGGACGTGCTTAACATATGGCCCATTTACTGAACTATCCAAACCCTTCGACCCGTTTATCGAAACCGGGTAAAAGTCCACACATTCCCACATACCCGTACCCGGAACTGCATGCAAGTAGTGATCGTTTGGCTCAAAGTTGATGAAATCAGTGGTTTTGTAAACTAATGAAAGGCCCGTTTTTCCTTTCTTTGACCCGATTGTGATCCTCCATTTTCCATCCGACCCGATCCAACCCGTGGTCGGGTCCCGAAAGTCCTTGGAGCCAATACCGGGCGGGGGCAGCAGGATCGGGTTACCCGGATATTTGACCCAATGGAGGAGAAGTGGATCAGATAGATTGGCAGGGTATGCAAGATTTTGCACTTGCACGTAGTGATTGGTGTCACCTGTGTAAAGCATTATGATTTTGCCACCTGGCAGAATCGTGGCCGATCCAGTCCATACACCGTTGATATCATACCAGTCGTTGGGGACCATAGCAATGGGTAGATAGAGCCAATGAATCATGTCCCTTGATACTGCATGCCCCCATGTGATGTTCCCCCACACAGCTGAATCAGGATTATACTGATAGAATAGATGGTACCACCCCATGTGAAACAATGGACCTGCAATCATATGATAAAATCTCAATCTAATCTCATTTTTCTTCTTCTTTCATCCTTCTCTATTTTTTAAAGCTTAATAATAATTAAAAACATATACAACTAATAATATTTTTAAACCCTAATAAGCCTAAAACATCTCTAGTCAAATGAGTGACCTGATAAAACACTCAATAAGATAGACTCGAAATGACTTTAATACTATATTAAGAAGTTGATTTTAAGCTTAACTCAACCTCATAAAATTGACTTATGAGGTGAGGTTTATACCCACTTATATACTATAAAATACTTTAATTTCTAATTGATGTGAGATTTCTAACATATACAACTAATCATAAACCCTAAATCCTAAACATATATAACTAATCATACTTTGATTTTTGATTATATGTTAATACATCTCCTATTCTATCAATTTAAGCTATTTACTTTATCTTGTATTAAAACAATTCTAAGTAGCCATAAGATGTCACCCTCCTAAGTTTGCACATAAAAATTTGTCCTACTTTTAATGAAGATTACAAGTTTAGTGAACTATAGAAGTTCCTGAACTATCAATTAATTAAAAATTTACATGTATTTTTTAAAAACAATTAGTATAAAAGTGTATACACTTTATCTAGTATAATATTTTGTGTTAAATAACATTGTAAATATCTCCAAACTCTTTGCATATATCTGCTTTTTTTTTCAAGATTTGATTAAATATATTATTTATACTAGATATGAGACTCAATTTTAGTTATATGGAGATGTGATGTCTTTTAAATAAGAAATAAGAGTTGAAATTTATTTTTAAGTTAAATATATAAATTAAAATTTTAATTATTTAGTTATTCATTTTTAAAGGTTTACTATTTTTCAAACTTTTTTCTGTAAATTGTCTGTGACTTTTTTAAAAAGATTTTGGATTTGATTCTCATCCTTTTTCGATAAAATAGCACATTATGCTTTGATTTTAATGTTTTGTTATTTTGTGAGATAATGAGAAGATATATAATTACATGTATTTTGTACTAATTTAATCTTTTATATCATGTAAAGAGGATAATTCTTTTTCTGTTTATAATATTTTCTTTTTCTAGTTCTGCTAACTCTGAATCTGAGAAAGTAGATATACACCATTTCCATGTTAAAGGGAGTAATGGTTTATCTACTTTATATTTATAATTTCATATTTTTATTTACGTAAAATTAGTATTTATACTTTTTTTTTAAGTTTATATTAAATGCTTGAAACAATAATAAGATTCAACTTATCTAAAGTAAGTAATATAGAAAATAAAGTAAAAAAATCTTATTCATTAAAAAAAATGACAATTTTTACCAGAAATGTTCATCAATTTTATCCACTTAAGAGTTCAAGTTAAATCAATTAAATTATTTAAAATTTTAGTTTAATTAATCTAACTGAAACCAAACCAATCTAATCCAATAAATATTATTTCAAGTATTAGACTTTTAACTTACCAATTCAACGGAACATCAATCAAATCAATAATCTATTTTTATCACATAAAATTTTTATATTATAATTGTATATATTTTTCTAATTATTTAGTTTATAAAAATAAAATAAAAAATCTTTATTTTTTCTAATTATAGAACTGTGTGCAAATTGTAGATAAAATTATGTATTTTTTTCTAAAAACAAAATTTTATATATTTAATTAATTGAACTAGATGATTCAAATCCAATAAACTTATTCTTAATATAATTTAAATTTTATTTGATGCAAATTGAGGGATCAAAATTCCTAAATTTTACATATATAAAATATCATAAGTATATATTAAAAATTTAAGGTGAAAGTGAATTAGAGAAATTCCATTTTCTAATATCTTGTATTTTATTTATGCTAACATTTTGTGTATCTCCTTTCATATAACTCACACTATGTTTAAATGTTAGTTATTATTATTTTTTATTAGGGACAAAATATTTAGTTTAGTGACTGTAAAAAATTATTAATATGTCACAGAATATAAAAGTAAAAGGAACAGAAAATAAAATTGAGAAATAAAATGGAAAAGCAACATACCATCTGGATCTGGAGCCAATTCAAGCAAAGATCATCAGCACCAAACATGAAAACCAACAAGACATTGACTGTTAGACACTTTATCAAACAGTATCATTAAAAAAAAAGAAAAAAAAAAGACACAATTGAAATAAAGTTAAGTCGTGATATATTCACAACTCAATATTTATAGATTCTTCTTACATTTTTATATATATTTTTAATTTCAACCATAACTTTCTAAATATATGTTAGTTTTTTTTTTTCATTTTTTCATGTATAGTAGATTATAAATTTTACATACACTTCCAAAATACTTTTTATATTATACAATCCATAATATATTTTAAAATGATATTTTGGATGGTATAATCCGAAATGTATTGTTGAATTCTGAAATATCTTTCGGATTTTACAATCCAAAATATATATAGTGGTAAGGAGTGTTATGGATTGTACAATCCAAAAGAGAATACCTTCTAAGTTATGTAATCCATAATATTTTTTTTAAAAGAATATATATATTTCAGATACTAGAATCTAGATACTAGAATCTAGAAGTATTTCCAAATCTAGAAATATTTTTTAAATTTTACATTCCGAGAGGTGTAAATAGAAAAACAACATTTTCAGATTATAAAATTCATAATGTATTATTTTTTTTAAAGACAAATGATCTTCTCACATAACCGGGTGTATGAAAAGTTATGGAGGTACAAGAGAAAAACAACCCTAAATTGATCAGATTAATTACAACAGTTAAAAGTAGAAAGAAACAATCTTAAAGTAGAAAGAAATAATCTTTTATTGAAATGTAAAGTCATTCGAGTATGTACTTGTGAAAAGTAACAATTTTAAGTAAAATTTTATGATTTGAAAAGTTAACGTGGAGCAAGCAACTACTACAAAACGTAGTTGTAATCTTTGGTCGGTGAAGCAAATAAGCACACACACACTTTACTACAAAACATAGTTATAATCTTGGTAGGTGAAGCAAATAAGCACACACACACTTACCATTCATCCAATTTTTTTGTGGTTGAAAATGAAAAGCTGTTCTTTGCCAAGAAAACATGGCGTTGGTCCAATTATATGAAACTTTGTGGAAAAGGGTTGGATTGGACTTGGGTGAAACCCCTTGAGCCACCCCTCTAGCAGGTGAGATGTTAGGATCAAAAGGGGTAGTTTCTGTGTTGCCAATCTCCATTTTTTCCAAGTGGTTTTGGCTCTTGATCATGATCAATGCAAACAATGACATGAGAAAAACAATGGAGCAAAGTATCACAAGGATACCCTTTGAAGGTTTATGGCTATTCTTGTTGAGTCTTGGTGGGTGATTCAGCAAAGGGGTGTGAAGAAGATCATGGGGGTTAGAAAATTTGGCCTCCATGTTGTGCTTGAGCTATGGTGGAGGACTTTGGGGTTTGTGATTGTTGCAATGAAAAAGATTGTAATAAGGGTTTTTTGAGAGTGAAAGTGGTAGATGAATGGAAAATGGAGCACGTGGAAGTTGGACATAAGAATGGTGGTTCCAATGGGATTGTAAAAGAAGACAAGATCATAAACAAATTGAAAAACACAAGTTTGGGATTGGAGGGTATATGAAGGTACCCTTTAAAAAGAGAGCCAAAAAGTGGAACACTTGTATTGTATTGTTTTGTTTCTTCTTTTAGTTTTACACATTTTAATCAAGTAATGAATATTTCTTAACTGATTTGGTGAAAATTCAAATAACTAGAGATGTATTAGACATGCTATATCCATTATTATTGTTTAGGGTTTTGCTTTTAGTATCCAAAGATAAGGTAATATATAATTGTTAAAGAGAGTTTTTATAATGTGAAATGGTGTTAGTGTTCTTTAAGTTAATCTATTTGTTTGATATTTGTGTTTGATGGTTTATTTTTTTGTTTTATGTTCTTTTGTAATTTGATGTGGTGGTTTACTCTAGCTAGTTATCAAGGGCGAGTAGTGATATTATTGGGTTTTGCGTTAGTTAACAGTTTTGTTGGGAGATTGGTTTATGTTAGAGCATAAGGATTTATCTTTTTTCTTTTCGTATAAGGGTTTAGTCATGCTTAAAGTGATTCATATTTATTTATTATTTCTTGCTGATAAAAAAATTTAAATACACTTAAAACTTTAATTTGTAGATTTATCTTTTCATTGTCAAGAGATAGTGAAGAGTTTGAGGAGAACATTAAAAATCTTGAAGTAGAGTATTTATTTTTTTTAGTTGTAATTAATTTAAACTCTTATAGTTGTTTAATTGTTTTTGTCTTTATTTTCTTATTCGTCTTTGTCATAATAGGATTCTTCTAAAAAAATTTAATAAAATAAAATGTAAATTTAGAAATAAAATAAAGTGTTGATAAAAAAAATAATATTGTATCTGGTCACACTGAATAAAATAGAATTATTTTTTAAATCACTATTAAAAACTAAATAGTGTAATGAATAAAAGTTGAATTTTTATGTAAATGAATAATTTTTTTTACTAAGAGTATTATCTTTTTAAGTAAATGAATCTAAATGAAATGTATCTAGAATCTTCGTACATTTTTGGCTTAAAATTAGAAAAAAAAGGGAGAAAAACAATAAATTTAACTTTCTCCTTGTTTCGTTTTTCTTGGTTGAAAATGAGAAGGCATAGAACATGTCTAGATCATGTTTTCCTTGCCTCCTATTTGAACCTATTAATATCTATTTACACTCCTTCCCTTAGCTACACCATCTAATTATATTTGGGTGTAGAAAAGTCCAACTAAAGCCTATTCTAAATATCACTAATTACATCTAAAAAAATTAAGAATTAATTTATCAAAATTATAAGCATAGTAAATTATATTCCGGAAATAGAAATACAAATGCAAATAATTTATTTTTATTTATTAATAAAAATTTCCTCATCCATAAACTCATAATCTTTTCCTACTCGATAAGAATTGGACTTCAAATTTTGGGAAGACCTCTATTGAATTGTCATGATTTTTCTTATAATAAATTATTAGTTTTCATATGTCTAATATCTCAAAAGAATTGTCATTATAATTCAATGGAAAAAAAAACTAAGACTTGTTTATCTATAAAAAAAACTCACCTTCTTTCTAAAGATGAAGATGATTAATGATAAACTCTTAAAAATTCACTACTTAAGATAACCTCTTTGAATCCAAACTTAATACTTTGTCTCTCATAAGTATTGTATATCCTTTGTAATATTATGAATGATCTTAGGTAACACTTGAGTTTTATTTTAATTATGTTATGATTTTGTTTTGAGACATGAATAAATAGTTTAGCTAGAGTGATATATATATATATATATATATATATATGTGTGTGTGTGTGTTTGATCATTTAATAATTATATTTTGTAAAATGTACTTAACATATTAGTGAGATATATAATATGTATGTTGTTTTTTTTGTGTGTTATTTTATGATACATATAATGAAGATGTAGAATAACTTTCTTAAAATTGATTCTAGAAATTAGTCTAATAGTATATTCTTAAAGCAATAAGTTGAAGTATTATTCTGCAAAATAAGCATATGACAATTAAAAGGAAAAATTGTAGAATAATTTGAAGGGAGCATAAAGAGTGAGGAAGTGGAACTATCAAACTGATATATAAATATGTAATACAAATAGTGATATCCAATCTACATATTAAAAAAATAACATATGATAATTCTCTGAAAAACAGAAAAAGAAGAGAACAATTTCATATTGAATCCCCAATGACTGGTTAGGGGCTATGACCAAAAGTGAAGAAAGAATATGAAATAAATAGAATAAAAACTTTTAAGGGGGAACAAAAAAGCAAGCCATCTGCACAGATTTTCCTTGATCTTCGAAAATGTGTATATATATTTCTGAGGCAGGAGTTTACAGGTAGCACACAAGGTTTGAATAAAAGAAGTTTGGTTGACAATGTTGTTGCCGTGGTGAGAGAGAGAGGTCTTCTGAGCTCAAATATGTTGTAGCAGACCTTTTGGAAACAAAAAGACTGTCTCTAATATATAGCATAGCGGAGTATGTTGTCCTCTATACACTTTCTAAGGCTTTTCAGCGACCTTGAATGCTTGATTTCCATGCAGCCAGTGATGTCAGAAATTGCATCACCTGAACATGTAACATAACATTGGTTGGATTATGACACCAGAAAAGATACATCAGTATATGCAAACAAATAGACTAGTAGAGTGTTAGGATTAGTTTCGTAATCAGAAATAATCAATTATGTTGGAGATCCCACATCAACTAGAGATTAGTCGATTAGAGCATTTCATAGTATATAAGTGGATGTAAACTTTACTTTATAAACTGGTTTTATAAGGTTGAATTAGCCTTAAAGTCCACTTCTTAATAAATTTGTGATATAGGTAAAACAAAAAATAGTTAGTTCTAATTTTAGTGGCATCATCACCATAGTTTTGTGCAGTATAATCAATGTGTTATCTAAACATTTTATTGACAATAATCCAGATACTACTCAATTGTTTTAGCATATTCAAGTTTTGTGATTAAAAGAAAGAAAAATGATATCAACACCCTCTTTGTCAGTTGCTGAAAATAATTAAAAATTAAAATTTTTGTACGTCTTACTTATTTAGTGAATTTCTATTTTCATATTAATTAAATTAAGAGTATGATTTAAAGTGCTTCATCTTCCTATAGGAGTTCATCTGTCAGATTTAGATTCAGTCCAATGAAAAGAAAAAGAAACATTCGAAATAAATTAGAATGAAGAGATTTACCTCTGAGGGATCACGAAGAGAGTAAATTGCGTTGCTTTCTTTTGGGGAAGGGGACACTAAGATGCCACAACCTTTATTAGATTCTCTCAAAACCTGTAACAGTCATTTTGATATCAGCATTAAGGGAATCAACAACAGAGAAATTGAGAAAGAAGCACTTTGAGGCAGACATCATAATAAGCGATTTATTATTATTATTATTATTATTATTATTATTATTATTACCTTAAAGGCATCTTCATCTGTTCTATCATCTCCAACATATATAGCTAGCAAGTCATCGCAATTGTCAAGTCCTAAAAAAAGGTCTTGTGTCATTTACTTGCATAACAAAATTCTGATCTTCAAAGAAAGTAGCCATTAGATAAAAACAATGAACTTACCAAGTGACTCAAGTAAAAATGTGACAGCTTTTCCCTTATCCCAGTCAATCACTGGGCGAACCTCTAAAACCTGAAAATTAGTAACTAAACGTAGATTATTACGAAGTACTTTTTTAACAGTTAGATCTCTTGAAAAATGAGTGAAAAGGTCACGAAACAGTACCTTCCGCCCATGAGTTAAACGCAAACGTGGATACTGCTTCATAACATCATATACACGTTGTCCAACAATCGGCCAACTCTGTACATCAAAGGAAACAAATTAAGAGGAAATAAATACTTACAATCATTAAAAAATATGAAGTGCATGTTAGATTTCACATGGAATTGTGCAAACATGTCATGTAACATGAATTTAAGGAAATGTTTACTTGTTTAGTTCCACGATTCACTTTGAAGAATAGATTACGGGTTGAGAAGTCATTTTGAGTTTAAGCAAAACTTGAAATAGTTTGAGTAGGATGGAAAATTTCATAGTAAGTTTTATTAACTTGTATTTAGAATAAAATCGTCTATACATAGGTTATCTCATTTTAAAATTAATTTCAACCAAAATAAATTTCATTCGAACATGCACAAAATAAGTTGGTAAAGAGAGGAAGTCATCTTAGGTAGAAAGATTCCCCATTCTTATGATAAACAATAAGGCATCAGAAATGAAGTTAGTACCTCCTTATCTACATTCCGGTAATGTACAGAGGCACAAAACTTATTGTTCTCAACTGTTGCTCCTTCAATGTCTTTTGTACACTCCTTGAGCAACCCAAGTACCTGTGCGAACAAGAATCATTAGTTGATCAGCATACAACTTTCCATTACAGAAAAAAAGACAGAAAAGTGTTTATTTGAATTGTATTTTTCAAATATACATGCCTCATCAATCATGGGCAGGAATTCAGCAGCAGGTTGGAATAAATTAAGTTCACCAACACCCTGTAATTTCAAAAGAATAAAATTCAAATCGAGCTACGTTAAAAGGTACTTCTAGATAGATAATGTGAAGGCGGACACATATTCACAAAGACATCAGGTAGAAACTTTGAAACCAGTACCTGCTTCTCAGAATCAGGGTGATCACCAGAAATAGATTGTCTAGGAGGACCAATAATGTCCATCCCATGACTACCAGCGTAATAGAGGTCACTTAGTCCAACAAATTCATATACCTGAGCCAAAGGGGTGTATAAAATAAAGGTTAAAATCAAAATTCAAAACTAATGATCGACAAGGAAACCTGTTATATGCAAGTAAAAGAGAGAAAAAAAATCTCGTTTCATAAAATTCTCCCACTACCTTGTCACGCCTTCTTCCACTAATTATTGCAGTTGGAAAATATTCCGCCACTTTTTTAACAGCAGCACGCATCTGAAGTTTAAAGGTCAGATCGGCAAAGTAGTAACATCAGAAGAAAAAGATCTATTTAAAACGTGGACAACAAATCAATAGAGAACATCACATACATTATCTGACATGAACGCACAGTCAGGATTGTCCACAATGGGTGAAAGAGTCCCATCATAATCAAGAAATAATGCTATTCTCTTCCCTTTTGCACAGTTAGAAATTTGATCAAAAGATGTAAGTGCTGATGGAAACTTTAGCTGTGGAATTGAAAAAGAAAAGGTGACAAAATGAACTTGCATAAACAAAACATTCCACAACTATTGAACAAAAAAAATTACAGAGGAAAGTATGTTATACCAGCCAGGTACTATAAGCAGCATCAGGTGATCCAACCCCATGACTAAGATCCTTGGATACTTTATTGTGAGTAGGAGAAGAAGAGTTCATGGCATCAAGACAACCGCTAGAACGAAAATCATCAAGAATTCCTGTCTTCTTCCTTGGAATTGCCAGCAAGGGACCATGATGGGGAAAGGTTGCCCCTTTTGGAGAAGAGTAAGGTGACAAACCAGAAGGCACACCCAGCCTTGACCTTGTTAAGGCATCAGTAAGGACAGGAGTAAGATTTGGCTTCAGCTCCATTGGATCCAGGTCTATGCACAATTTTCACAGTACAGCAACAATGTAAGACCTTTTGTGGAGGATTCAGAACAAATTGAACCAATGTCTACAAAACTTCCACCACTTCAATCAACTCTTTTCTTGTCACTGCTTTTGAGTTGGCAGTTTATCGACTGATGAGTTCCTATAGACAATGATCATGCAGTTGATTAGTTTGAATTCATTGAATATCAAGTCACCAATTAATTGAAAACATGACCCTATAAACTACTAAAGGCAAATAAACAAACAAAAAGGAAGAGAAAAATAGTTGTAGAAATAGAATTTCTCATAACTTTATGGTTAGAAGAATTTGGAACCGTCACTCACTCACCATGGTGATCCTGTTCCAGACTCCAATAACCATCATTGCACAAATTGTACATACCAATGTGGACTTGTCTTTTCAGTGAAAACACTAAAAGAACAATTTAAGAGTGATAAATCCATCACGGATTGATGTCAACTCCACATTTTGTTTAGCTTTTTTTACCTAGATTCTCATATCCACAGGTGATATAACTAAATTAAAGAACATAAATGACAATAATCTTTATCTTACAATATGATTTTGTAAAATAAGTTAAATCCAAAATGACTTTCTTAAATAGTATCTCAGCAGATCTAATGAGAGTAAGTTGAAAATCTCACTTCGTTTATAAATATAACTAAAATAGATTATACATAAAACAGGATGCAAAACCTATTTTACAAATTTAAGTTTAAAAAAATTAAGTTAGTTCCTCTCTCAATTTAAACTACTGAGATTGCTCATTTTACTAAAATACCCTTAGTGACACCAAATCTACTATTAGAAAGTACATTATTACAAGCAAGAAGCAATTATTAGAGAAAAACACGATCCCAAGAAGAAGAAGCAATTATTAGACAAAACCCCCGAAAAAAGCGAGCGTGAAAACAAACGACAACATTGCACCAGCTTAATTAAAATTTAAACAGTTACAAGGCAGACAAACCAGAATACACTTGTGGACAACAACTGAATCAATCAATCATTCATGCAGCAACAGCTCTGAATAAAACAATGATGCACTCATAAAAGTAAAAAGAAACAAACGTTCTCGCAAATAAATAAAATCAGTTGGAAAAGTTCAATAATACATCAAATAGTAACTATCAACCTAAAGCATCAAGAAAGAGAGAAAGAAATATTCACTAGTCAAAAACTGTTGCTGAACCATTTGAATGTCAACATATTTACGCAATCCCCATTAAATAATAATTATAACCGAACGGTCAAAGTTCAGATTCTGAACTTGACTAGCAAGGTAAGATGCACCTAATGGTTCACGGTAAAGAACGCATCTCTCCGGAATCAAAAAGTTCGAAATGAACTCCAAAGCTCCGGTGGGCTTTGACCATGTGTGTGACCAAGAGCACTGCGCTATTTGGTGAATGAGTTCTCTATTTTTTTATCCCCAAAAATTTAGAAAAGGACATGTTAGAAGAAAAAGTGTCTAGATTCAAAGAACACTTGTAGAAGAATACACGTTTCTTCAATTTCAAAAACACAAATGAATATTAAACTTGTCAAAAACAAGACTTTATTTTGTTTCACTCAACGAACTTTTTAGAGTTGGTTAAGTCTTCCCTCCAAAATCAATTATATGAAGCCCAAAGATCAAAGCTCGAAAACAACTCCTTAACTGTTAAACCTGAAAAAGACGATCCATAGTTTGTTGTCCATAACTCTTGTTGAAAATGAAAGGTATGGCCACTTCTCAAACAAGGTTCCGAAATTGCTTACATATTTATCTTACTCTAGAAAAGTAAATACAGACTCCAAATCACAACCTGTTAGCTGGCAAATTCTATTCTTCTCCACACCAATCCTATTAAATGCCCTCTACAAATTATCATATTAGAGCCAAAGATTTGAGGTCCATTCATGTTAAATCAAACACTCCATAATTCTTCATATGTTAATGCGTAGAAAAGCTGTGAATTCCATAAATGTAACAGGAAATTCACGTTTGTTTTGGTGTGCCAAAATTTTGAAACTACCCTCTGATCCAATAAAAAAAACTCGATGACAGAAAAAAGAGACACTGTTTTTTTTTTTGTCAAATTCAGAGAATTCACAATCCCTGAATGACAGTACCAAAACCGAAAAAGGACATTACAGTTGACTTGGTTGGACTATCCACACACAAAAAACACGATGAAGAGGGAGATTCAGATCATACTACAGAGTGTTGAAACAAACAAAACTGAGAGAAGTGTTAATGAATGTTACAGCAATGATCACACAGAACTGGTTGCGAATTTCAGAGAAAACAGAGAAATCAATGGCTAAAAGTAGAAAGAAAGAAAAACCTTTGGAATGTGAAATTTGATGAGAAGTTTCCTTTTGCAGTAATTTCGCAATTATATATCGAAAAGAGAGAGAGCAATGTGCACGTGAGGGAGAAGAAAGGTACCGTACTTTCTCCCGCGCTTGAGAACAAGAGGTTCTGAGAATGGAGAAAAAGGAGAGTGTTGGTTGCAGTTTCACGAGAAGAGAAGAAAACGCTGAGAAGAGAAAGAGAAAGAGAAAAAGAGAAAGAGAAAAGAGAAGGGTTGTTGTTTGTTACATTGAGAAAGGAACGAACCGGAGGGAGTATTTAAGCGCGTTGGTCCTCACCTAACGTGCGTTTCAGAACCGCACAGGCGCGGTCGTTGAATAAGGAAACCACTCGCCATTAAAATATTTTACCCTTCTTGTAGGCTCTCCGCGAGGCGCGTGATCCGCACGTCGCTTTTTGGCGATGGCTCCGGGAGTGTGAGACCAATGGGGATGCGCGTTGAGGTGACGCTCTTCTGGTCGAGAGTCTAAAACGAAGCTAGAAATTAAAGTAAACTTAAAAAAGGTATTTCAACTAAGAAGGTGAATGGAAAGTAACACGTGAGTTATCAAATGTGAGATGTTTCCATCTCTCTATTTTTTTTTATCTTTCATTTTTTTTTTTTTTTAAATTAACAAAACTTTTACATGTATGATTCGCACGATCGAGACTCTGACTTGACACTTGATCCAGATCGATTGACATAATCAACCGCAAAACTGGTTAATGATCAAGCGTTTGGTAATCTATTTTTTATTAAGTTCATTAACAACAAAGAGTTCACAATGATTATATAAATAAACATAGATTCTAAAAGATCAAATATGCAATCATCTAATATTAAATACTAAGTGTCAAGTGTTGAAGTAGCTGACTTGAGCTTTGAAATGTTTTTTGCAGGTACTATCTGAGTCCATAACTAGCAAGAAAGGGTGGGAGAGCAAGAGTGAGAACGTAGAAGTCCAAGAGTGAGGTACCGACCAACAGAAAAGCATTACACACCTCTATCTATATATATATGGTGAAATTCAAAGTTAACTCATATTAAAGATAAATAAATAACATATATGAACAAAAATCCACCAACATAATTGTATTAGGTTTTTAATTAATGGTGATGTGTTAGTGTTTTTCCTATTGATAATTCATTGATGCTGAATTTATTCAATAATATCTTGATGTTATATACAATCAATAAAACACAACTAAAAGTACTTAACTTCCACCATTTATTTTAAAATGTGTGTATATAATTTTTTTATACAATATAATGTAATGATATGGTGAAAAATACTAGCAATTATAATTTCCTTCAATAACTTTTTCATCATTGAAGATAACAATTTTTACGATAATTACACATTATTTAGGTTCTCAACCTTTATTAGCTTTTTCTATACATGTTTGAAGATAGAGCTTATAAATTAAGATGTGTTTGGGATATAGTTTAAATTTTTATTTTTTTTAAACTAGGTAATTTTTAGAAAATCTAAAGCTATGCAACTTATTATTGTTTTTAATATCTTTTCCTTTTTTTAAGTTTCATTCACATTACTTTTCTCACTTTTTCAACAAAAATTATCTAAATAAAAATTAGATTATAACAAGAAAATTTGATTATACATGTTATCATGTATGAAAATAATTATTTTTTTTCACACATACATCACACATGATTTTTATATAAGTATATAAAGATGAAAATCTCTTCATATTTATAGACAGGTTAAAACACTTTGAAATGTCTTATTTTAATTTATTTAATTTTTGTTGATAAAAAAATACGATGTTTATAATTTTATACTATTTAGACTTTTTCTTCTTGAGTGACTTTTCTTTGAAGATCTACCTATTTTGATTTGGAGTTTTGAGTAGATTTTGCAATAACTTTGACCATGGAAATACCATTGAAGTAATACTTGTACTTCTCTCTAAGTTGCATTGCCCATGGTTTTTCTTTGTCTTTTATAGTGTCCTTTCTCAGCTATTATTATTATTGCATTAATGAGATGTGCTACTCTTCAACAAGTACATATATTTCTATTATTAGCTTTATCCCCACTTTTAATCTCATACATTTCTTAATTTTTAATTTTACTTTTTATACTTTTTATAAAAATATTACTGGTCATAACAAATTTTGTTAAATATTATTATTAATATATCATGTCAATTTTTTATTATTATTAATTTTCTAAAATTAAATCATTTTAATCTAATACTAACATCTAACATGTCATATTATTATTAATAAAAATATATATTAATGTGTTTTAAGGTTTTAGCTTTTACACATATTATTTCAAATTTTTTTCCCTATAATTTTTTTAAAATTTATTTTGGTCTCCGTTATCTTAATTCATATGAACTAAAAATGATTGAAAATATTATGTACAAAGAATACAAGAGTTAGCTTTTTAGCCTAAACTAAAAGTAAAATCTATTCAACTACATGAAGGGCATGAGTGATTTAATCTATATTATTATAATTATAATAATACTTATATCGAATTTTCAATATATAAACATTAACATCTGTTAATTTAGCAAGTTATATTTAGAATGAAAAAGACAATTTTTTAGGGTTTATTTTTTATAAAAGCATTTTCATTATAACTTCTACAAACTGTTTTCCTTTTTTCTGATTTTGACAAAAAAAAAATTATCTTTCCACTATATTTTTTTTAAACCAATTTTTAATTTATTTGAAGCATTTAATTTACCTACTTTTCAATCTAATAAACCAATTTAGCTTTATTTTAGCCATATATTTTGTGGACACGTCATAATTTTAAGTCATATATAACACATATATCACTACTAATTTATAAGAAAAAAATAATTAATTTGTATATTAACAGATATTTTTTAGATACTAACTTTTTAGTCTCTAAAATAATATATATTATTAATAAATAATTTGTAAATTAATATCTAATTAACTAATTTTAGATTTTAGTCATCAACTTTAGAATCTAAATAATTGATAGCTAACCTTAATATCTAACTTGATATTAATTTAAAAACTATTTATTAATACAAACTAATTTAGATATCAATATTTTTTATTTATTTTTATATTCAATCCTTATAGTAATCCTAATTTAATGAATAGCCTTATAAATTTCAATAACAATAACTAAAAATTTCACCATAAACAATTAAGGGTAAATAATTATTTAAATTTTTGAAATAAAAATATGTCAATTTGTTGTTGTGTTGAATGTGTAAATCTCAACCACTGTGCAAAGGATATTGGCCAGGCTCAATGTTCTGTCACCTAAATTGAAGCACATGGCTTTATTGATCTTAGTTTAGACCATGTTTTCATCATAAATTTGACTTTTTTGGTTCACAATTAGTGAATAAAGACATGTTAAGTCAAATTACAATGATTATGGTGCATAATTTTTTTATACATAGTTTAATTATTAGGTTTTGTGTTAGCATGTGCCATTCTTTGATAAGATTGTAAGAAGAGACATGGTATTCTCCACATCAGATCTTTATAATTTGTTATATATTTAAGTATAAAAAAAACAGATATTAAAGTAACTAATTAATTATATATATGTGTTTTTCAACATCAAGTAAAAAAAAATAAAAAATATTAGGGTCAATCATCACATTTGAAATATTGTCTGTTTTGGAGGTCGGTGTTTTGTCATGATTTTATTCTTAAAATATGTATTGTAAGATTAAGAAAGAAAAACAAGGGTGACCGACGCGTCTGAAGTGTGTACTTTGATGCAAGCTAAGGTTTGATTTTGTATTTCTGCAAAAGCATGTTATGCTTTGTTTCTCTTTTCCCAATTGGTGTTTGGAATGTTTGTAATGTTTGGAATGTATGAGTTTGGTCGTTTAATGTGATGTTAGGTTTTTTTGTATGGTTAGCGATTAGGGGTGTTAGGTAGATGTTTTGAGCCAATCTCTGAGTATTGTTTTATTGTTATTGTTTTATGTATAAGGGTTGAACCACCATTGAAGTGATTCACATTTTATATTTAATTGTTATTGCCAATAAAATAAAAGAAGAAATGTGTATTTAATCTATCATTGACATCGACTCTCAAACGATGTGAGACTATACATTGACTGTAGGAGAACAATATAAAATTATTGTACAATGGAATTAGTATTTTTTTATGAAGAAATTTAAAGAGATATTAGTTGTTATATTTCATTAAATTAGATATTATTTTAAAAACTAAAAATATTATTGATATTTAATTTAATTTTTAATACTTAATAAATATTTTTTAAATTAATATATAATTAACTATCAAAATTTTAACTATCAATTTTATGATTTGAACAATTAATAATTAAAATATTAATAACTAATTAAATATTAATTTAAAAATTATTTATTAATAATTAAAATTAATTTAAATATTTTTAAAATAATATCTAATTTATTTAAATAGGTATGATTTTCTAATGTGATAAGTGGAACAATTAGTAACAATTAATGATTCACGTAAAGAAAATTCATGTTAAGTCAAACTTCTTTTTTAACAGCACAAAAAGTCAAACTCTAATTTAATAGGGGTTAAAATATTAGTAAAACATGTCATGAATTGCGTGACAGTTAAATTAATTAGGATTTTAAAATATTAAATTAATGAAGCCCCACAACGTTTTCATCATTTAATATATAATAATGAATTAATGTAAGACAACTTTCACATTATTATACTAGAATACTGGGTTAAATAAGTTTTGTTTTATCTAAATAAGTATTTTTATATTTTTTTAAAGTGATTTTCACATCTAAGATTTAATAAATATATAATTTTTAAAACCTCTTTAGATAATTTAATAAATTTCAAACTCTTAAAATACATATATAAAGTTTCAAAATATAATAAATTATGTTTTGATGTTCCAAAATGCTATTTCTAAAGGGCTTGTATGATAGGCACTGTAGTAGTAAAATAACATAAAAATGAACTATTTTTTCAAATAATATTATCTCTTATTTAATGTAATATAATTTTACATATATATATAGTGAGATGGAGTTTTAATTTAAATAAAAAATGAATTTTTAAACCTATTTATAAACTTTTTCAAACGATTGTTTCATTCACCATTAAATTAACTCAATTCTCTATCTCAAATAAATTGGATCCAACATTCTCTCAAAATTTTACTTATAAAAAATAATTTTATTGCATTTTACTTCTAATTCTCAATAAAGTTACCAGACTAAACACGTTAATAATATAATAATATGTTACTTTAACAACGCCATATTAAATAGTTATTAGTTTTTAACTGTGATTTAGTTAATATAATTTCAAAATTACTTATTTTAACAAAAAAAAATTCAATTGTAATATAGTTCATAATTATCAACATATCAACTCTCTTTCATGTTTCATATGTTTTTTTTAATTGATAAAAAATAAATTAAATAGAAATAAAACACAGATGAGTGTTTTAATCATGAGTGTTTCAACCATTTTACAAAAAGATGCCAAATAACTTCTCTAAGAATCCTACTGTTTCCATATGTCAATACAGTCTCACATCACTCAGGAATTGAGACCAATGGCAGTTTATATACTCCCTCCTCTCTTCACCCTTCGAGGCGCCTTTTAAGGACAAAACCGTGACGGAGCACCAACCTCCAAAGCGAACAGTACCTCAGATGCGGTGATTGACCCTAACGATGTTGTCCAACGACTTGAGGTCGGAACACCTACAATGAATACAAATCTACACAGACAAACGTTTGGAACAGATGTTCGACCTCTCAAACCACACAAGTAACAACGATTTGCTACCATGTTAATACAAGTAGTTAGACAATGGACTCAATCTGAAAAAGAGAAAAACACTCTTAAAACCTTGTTTTTTAACCAAGTCCATTAAATGTAATCCTTAAACTAACTAACTTTGTTTGTTCACTTGCTTTTAAAATATGCTTTAAATCCATCATCCATTTTTTAAATAAGTTATCACTAGTTTTTTTTAATCATAACACCAAGTTGCAATTTAAAAAAAAAGGGGAGAAATCATTCCAAAATAAAATTCTAATGGTTATATATAATAACACATGTTGACATGAATGGTGTGAAACTAATATGTTTTAACATACTAATTATTTAATTAATTAGTGATGTCCCACAACGTTTTCATCATTAAATGTATAATAATTAATGTAAGACTTCTACACGTGGTACTAGAATATATATTTTTAATAGGTTCGTTAGCATATTTTCCACCTCATGTCTATGTTACTTTAAATTGGTCTTAAAAATATTAGTATTAAATTGATTGTAAAAACACAATTTAATGATAAAAAAAATAGTTTTACAAAACTTAATAAACTACTATCGTTGTATTTTTTGCATGCATTTAGAGAATTACATCTTCTTCCTTTCATGAATTAAAATGTTTATGTACTAAAAATTACACTTTTGTAGAAGAAGATTTATATAAAAACCTTATTGTTGAAATTAGAAGGGAGAAATTTAATATAAATGAGGTAGAAATAAATCTATATAAAAATTCAAGATATTATTTTCAATCCTTAAAGTAGTGTGTTTGTGATTTTTTTTTATATATATTACTCAATTTTATTATTTTTACTTCAACTTTCAACTCATTTATGGATTCTTAACCTTTATTAAATTAATTAATACATGCAATAGATAGTTTGTAACTTTGCATTGATATAGTATTTGACATTGATAAAAGACAGAATAATCATAAAAAAATAATAATTAACAAAACAATTAATTAAGGAGTTAACGTATTAGGGGTTGATTCTCTTCTCCTCCTGTAGTAAATTGTTAATATTAACTTTAATAAATTATATAATAATAATATATAATTATAATTATAATTATAATAAATAATAATAACAATAATAGTAAATAATAATATGGAAAAATAATATGTGATTAGTAACATAAAAACTAAGTAGAAGGAATGACTTTTGTAACAGTTCTATAAATTTCTTGTGAAGGAATTATATATATAGTCATTTTTTAAAATATAATATCTTGAAAACATATATAAGAACAGAATTATTATTTTAAAATATTTAGTAGTGCATAAAATAAAATTACATTAAAATTAAATAGAATTTTTTCCATCAAGCTTAAAATGAAACCTGCATAGAAACACGTGTTAAATTTTCACACACATATAAAATTATTTTCGGTAAATAATTATATAATGTTGTATTAATATATAAATATTTCATTAATTTTTTATTTTTCTTACTTTTATTTTTCCTATTTTCTTACCTTTACTTTCTACTATTCAATCCAATCAAACCATAACATTGACACACTAAGACAAAATGGAATTTGAATTCTCTATTAAAAATATATCGATTTTAATATTTTTAAATATATTAATTTAAGTGAACTTTAAGTTTAACTAAATCTCATATAATCGACTTAGAAAGTAAATGGTGCACTCACTTATATATTATGAAATGCTTTAATCTCTAGTTGACGTGAGATTTCCAACATACCTTCCTCACGCCGAGAGTGATAGTTCGCGTGTGGAACAACATATTATGAGTGATCTGATAACAACCTGATAACGGGTGACACGATAGGTCCAACAAAAAATTGTTGAAATAGGCTCGAAATGACATTATAAATAAAAGACTGAAATAAAATAAAGGAGAAAAAAAAGGAAGGTAAAAGATACATAAATAAATGTTTCTTCTATTTTATTTTCCTTGATTCAATCAAAACAAAGAATCTAAATATATATACAAACAGTGCGCTCATTCTAAGTAGTTAAAGAGATAATGTAAAATAAAGAGTTAATAAATACTAAAATAAAAACTTGAATAAAAAAAATAAAATAAATATTAAACATATATATAAAAAAAACTAAAATTGAAAAAAGACAAAATTAATATTAGTTTATCAATAAACCTTGCATTCATATATTTTTTGTTATATTAATTTTTTAATTAGAGCATAGAAAAAAATGGTTAATAAGATGTTGGTAATTATAGTAAATGCATGTATCCAGCTCAAGCTTGCGTGTTCTCCATTGACCACATAATTTACAAACAAAGTTTGACTGAAAGTCGTTCTCATGGACCAAACTATTTTCTCCTTCCACAAAGTGTAAATAAAACAAGAAGCTTCCAGAAAAAAGAATCAAGAAAACAAGAAAGTGATGAAGCAAAAGTTGAAGTTGAAGTTGAGCACACAGAGAAGAAGAAAGTGACACCAGCTAGATCCACCACATCTAATTAATACATACCTAATATTCTTTAAATATGTTACCACCTCAAACTACATTTTTATATTACTTTACAACATCAATTTAAATCTTATTTCAATTTCTAAAATAAGTTTGTAATTAAACTGATATCTACATTTATTTATATAATTATATGTGGAAATAATTGTTTATCAGAGTAATGTGATTATGCTTTTCATTATTATTATGAGAAGGTGATTATGACTTTCTGAAAGAAGAATCAGAAAACGCTACAAAAGGACCATGAGTCCCCAAAAGAGGTATGAATCTATGTAATATATATTACACTAATATTTTATACTCTCATTCACTTGATCGTCGGAGTATTGTCAATAGGTGAAACTTTCTTCATCTATTTATGATATTTCAGCAATCCAGAAATGTAATTACAAAGGATCACTACGGAGGCCATCCTAGATATTCGACTTCGAATTTTCGGCGAGAAAAAAATATTCACTTTCCTATCTAAATATATGTAAAAAAAAGAGGTTAAGTATTCCTTTGTTCTTAAATATGAATTGAACTATTAATTTAATGTTTTAAATAATGAAATATTTATTTTAGTATATAAAATTACAATTTCCTTCATATAGTTAAGTTTTGTTAGACTAATTTATTATCAAACTATACCTAAATAAGGATTGGTTTGAAATTAGTTAAGAGGCTATTATGTCCTTAAACTATCATATCAAGGACCATTAAATTTTTTTTTACATATTTATGGACTAAATTAAGTACAATGTTTTTTTTTTTAAATATTGTAGATTCGATGTGCGATTTTCAAGGAGGTTGAATATTTTAATGATGTGTATGAAGAAGAATCAGTGAAAGAAGTAAAACTCAATTGTGTGATATGTACTCTTTAGAAAATTAGATTCTACTCTCTCTATATATATAAACTTTTTTAAAAAAAATTTAGTATAGCTTTTTGGTTTTCAAAGTTTTTTTAAGTTTGGTTTAATATTTATGATTCTCGAATGTTTAACTTACTTTTACTTGCTGTCAAAGATGTTATTCATTTGTTGGAAAAAAGTGTAAGATGATATTTATTTTGTCTTATTTTGTAAAAATGTTTTTTTTAGAATGATGTATTTATATTTTGATGTGGTCATTAATTCTGATTGATGTTTATGTTGGATTTTCAGTTGATTTAGTATTACGAAGTTTTTTATTTTTTTTTTATATAACAATTGAATCACTTTTGCTATGTCTTATTTTATTTTATTTATTTTTCACTGATAAAAAATAAATATAAACTTGTTTTAGAGAAAAGAAAATAGTGAAAAAAGTGATTAGGGTTTTGTTTCTAGGGTTCCTAGCTGGAGCCACGAATTAGGAGGAGAAAGAAGCATGGTGTTGGTCAAAAATGGTGACCAATATAATGGTGACTGTACATTTGTCTGCTTTTATTTGGCCACGCACTAAGTTTCACACAATAAGACGATCAATGGAACATCATCACCAAAGTGGTCCACACTTTTACTTCATTACATTACTCTATTTTTTTTTTTTTACTTTAAAGACACATTTTCCTATTATTTTTAAACAATATTTTAAACATAAACTATTTCTAAATGCCCATTTGCTGTAAAAGTGCATGATGCCCAAATCATTCACACTAGTCCAAGGATCAAGCAAGTCTTCTGCAAAATACAAAAATTCTGGAAGGAGAAAGGGAAGAGTTTCATAGGGTTTTCTTAGTTTATTTTCTTCTTAGTAATTCTTTTGTGCTATCGCCTAACTCAACCTCATAAAACCAACTCATAGAATTGAAGTTTGTACCCACTTATATACAATAAAATGTCTTTATCTCTAATCGATGTGGGATCTCTAACCAAATCTATAATAGATTTTTTTTATTGATAATAAATAAATAAATTTAAAAATTTAAAGAATATTCAAACTTTTATAAAAGAGTTTGTTACGTGTAGTAGCTTCCAAAATACTAAGCAACTCACTATGTGCATCATAGACAGTGAAGCTTATGCCAAGAAGACAGACAAAAAGAAGAAAATGAAACTTACGGCAGAATAATGAACAACATTTTGTATTTTATCAAAAAAATAATATAATATTTTAATATCTTTTTAATTTTGTATGTAATATATTTGCATAAGTAAGATATTACCTTTACCTACAAATATAAATATAACTACATACAGATACTCATCTTTCAAAAACTCTTCCCGTTTAATGTCATCATCATCTTTTTCTATTGAAATAAATTTTATGTAATCAACTTTGATTTATATATGAAAAAATTTATACATATTTATTTACATATTGAATTAAATCGGTAGGTAAATATATGTATGCAAAGTTCAATATACGAATCCAAATTCATATAATTAGTATGTTAATACAAAATTTCTTACACTCCTAGTTTTATGTGTTTTGCTATGTGTTGGTATACCTCTATAATAGTTTGGCGTGTTAGGTTCTATCTTATTTTTCTTTTTAATTTTTATACAAGAGTTAGGTCATTCTTAAATAATTTATATTTATTTATTATTTTTTATTGATAAAAAAAACCTGTATAATATACTTGCTAAGCACCTTGTCTAGTGCAGCCAACGACTCTAACATTGATACAAGATATTAACATTATCCACACATCCAAAATACATTGATATAAGATTTGATTTTGGATCTCTTTAAAGATATCGTCAGCGAGTTTCTCGTTTTCTGACTGATGCCTAAAATTCTTTGTATGTATGCATTTGATTTAACGTCTCTATAAGGATTGATCTTTGATATTTCTATTTCTACTTTAGTTGGTAGTTCTGGGATAAATAGTAGGAGGTTATATTTTGGTTTGTTACGTATATGGAAATACACTCTACTTTGGTTTGCTATTTCTACTTTTTGTATGCAATTTTTTTCCCCTTAAAACATCCTTATTTTCCATTGAACTTTCCATTCCACATTTTTATTGTTTTACCCATATTGAACCTATATGTGCTAAAAATGTTACAATGATGGACATAGAAGAACTGTTATTTTGCTTATAAAAAAAAAAAACTGTTTTTTTTGTAAATCCAACTAAAACATATTTATAAACTAATGTTGTGTGACATAATGTATCTTTATTCTATTCTATTGTAAAGTTATTTACATTAACATAAAAATTCGTTTGGTAAGATGCACATGTATGTTTTAATTATACCTTATAACTCTCTATATATATATTGAAATTTTCTTCAACACATGTAGGAAAACACAATATTTTTTTAAATTTAGTCACAATAAAAAAAATAATGACATTAAACATGTATATACATCTTACATGATGACTTTACACAAAAAAAAAAAAATATCTCTTTGATGAGTTTGAAATTACTAATAATTATTCAATTTTAACCTATTAAAATAAGATAAAAAAATATGGATACTCATATGCATATGTAAGACCATTTTTATAAGTTTGAAAAAAGAGTTTAAAATAAATGGAAAATGAATATATTAATTATTTTAAAAGGTTATAAATAAAAAACTTGAATAATTAGTTTATTTTTAAAAAACATTAATCCTTCTACAACTTATTCTTTTTAGATTCCTTCTAAAAGTATGAGAAAACTATTAATAACTTTTACATTTGATTGTATAAACTTAAAAGAAATAAAACGTAAGTAAAACTATTTTATCATATTTTTTATCAGGTAATTTTCCTTTTTCTTTCGTGTTTTTGTTTTGTATATACCTATTTTTTTATTACATTAATTATTTAAATTAATTTATTCTTTTATATTTTGTTTCTAATAACATCTTAAATTTAACTAAGACGATTACTCTTGTACGATGAAGACAAATAATATTATTTATATATTATTTTTATTTTATTTTTTAATCTAAGTAATCTATATCATCCTAATTTTATTTGTGATATTATATATGTACACATTAATACTTTAAAAAATATAAAATGCAGATGGTGTGTTTTCACTAATATTATAGTATTATAAGACCGAGAGAGTACGTATTGATTTGTACATGTATGTTCACAATCTTTATTTATGTCATTATTAAAATTTCGTGTGTCATTCCCTCTTTCTTTATACTTTCATAATTATTTCTTATAATAATTCTTTATACTATCCTTATCATGTCATTGTCACTATAACAATTTTCTGTTATTGTGATTACCACATCAATACCCTTATCATAATTTAAGTGACTCTATCAAATATTTATAAAGAATTTATAGGTTAGTTGATAAAATTTTGTAAATAACAAAATTTGCGACTACAAACACTATAAAAAATATTAAATAGAAATTAATTTTAAAAATAAAAAATAATTAGTTGTTATATTGACAAAATTAAATACTGATTTAAAGACTAAAAAAATTATTGATATCTAGATTAGTTTCTATTATTGATAAATAATTTCTAAATTGGTATCTAATTAGTTACCTAGATTTTAACTACCAATTATTTATATTTTAAAGTTGATATCTAAAAGCGTCATTGCGAAACAGAAAAGGTACCATCGAAAGAAGGTCGACCTCACCGCCGTTGGTAAACCGAAGCAGAGAAAGAGGAAGAAGCAAAGCTAGTCATTCGATTAGGGATGTTCTCACCATTGTAATGGATGTCACTTTTCATAAAACAAAATCCTATTTTTTAAGGGTAATGATATATTGACAACCTTATTTTTTTATACAACCACATTATAATCTTCAATACTATTATTTTAATATTTGTCAATATCATTTAATTACAAATTTACTCTTTATTATATATATTTATATATAAATTAATCACATAAAGAGTTGTATATAACTCTCATAATTGTCAAAGTATCAGTATAATTTCACTTTTGTTAATCATTCGCTTCAGGTGGAGAAAATACTTGAACGGGAGGATCTCTCCTCCATTCTGTCATTACCATATTTGTCTTTGTATGATGTCCAAGATTTAAAGTGATCAAGTCAACACAAATTGGACGAAACCAAGTTTATCGTTATAGGATGTCCAAGATTTAAGTGATAGAAGCAACAAGTGAGACAAATGGGTTATTTGATAGGTATAAAGCTAGAACGATTACAAAGGGGTACAATCATTAAATATAGATTCATTTTAGAGATTAATAAAATTATTAGTATATAAATTAGTTTCTATTATTGATAAATAATTTCTAAATTTGTATATAATTACCTACCAAGATTTTAGTTACTAACTTTAGAACCTAAATAATTAAAAATCATCATATTTATTAATTAAATTAAGAATGAATGTTATAAATAGATAATTATTGAAATAAAAAAAATATACTAATATCTTTTTAGTTATTAAAAAAAATATCCTTAAAATCTACATATTCAATTGATTTTATTTCTTAAGAGTATGATTATTACAAATGAAGAATTAAGAATGTAATTTTCGTTATTGTAATTTTTTCTTTTTCTCTCCCTTCTTTTCCATGTATATATTATCAATTACTATTTGCATAATCATGGAACTTACAACAAAACTTCTTAACAATAAAAACTAAACCATCACTCACCATATTTCCTCCACTTTATAAGTTATATCATTATAAAATTATATATTTAATAGTGAACATATACAACATTTTTAATAGTGAACTTTTATGGATTTCAATGTGGTGGTTGCACTTTGGTTTAGTATGAACATGAATTTGTGATGCATAGGTGGATATATGTACACTCCATAATAAAACTTGATGCATTTACAAATGGTGATGAACATAAAACCAGATCAATATTTCCCATCAGTTAACATAGTTTGATTTTTTTTATATGAACATGTAAACAACCAGCTGGTAATTACAAAACATATCAGTGAGATGGGAGAATCAAGAAAAAACTTCCTAAGAAAATATACCACTCTGTGCTCAAAAACCACCTATGATCAGGTCTAGCTGTTGGTTCCAAGATAGAACTCAACATGGAGCAAAAATCCTAGTTTTGTGGCAGAAATGAACTTGTCCAAGCTATAATCAGCATCAAAAAAGGAATCATCTTCTGGACAATGATAGTGATGAACTTGTGGAAGGACTCAAGTATCATTCATCCCTGTATAACCATTGAAGCTGCATAGGTAGGAAGAGATTGGCTTCACCTATGTGACTCTCATTGTCTCTCACGCCTGTAGATGTTAACCGAACCAAGCACAACTTTTCCAACTCTTCTGTTTCTGCGTGCCCTTCTGCTCATACTTCTTTTCCTTCTCTTCTCAACAGGTTGTGACATAGGTAAAGAATGAAGCCATCTTAATGGCACTAGAGCTGCAAGAAACTGTGCAAGAATTCCCATTGTCAAGCCTGAGTAATCACTGGATGTAACACCAAGGCAAGAGGCCAATCCAACACCCAGAAAGGCACTAGCTATTGATGATAGACACAAAGCTGATGCAAGGAAAGCTGTGAGAGATCCTTCACAACCCTTTGGACATAAATTTGCGAATAAAACTGAGAAAGGAAGGAGTATAAACTGAGCCACAATTTCTGCTAAACCAGAAAAGCAAAGAGCAAACACCTCATTGGGAATACCCCATTTGAGATTTATCTGTTTAACCAAAATGAGATCAAGAAGTAGAGATGAAGCATACAGAATCTGCACCGTGCCTATCAGCTTTCTCATTGAAATTTTTTTCCAGTAACGGTTGTAAAGCACAGTTCCTGAGAGAAGCACAAACTGGCCTATCACCCGAGACAACCCTATTACTGTAGGATCAAGATTTAGGCACTGTGTCTGATAGCAAAATATAGAACCTGAAAGCATTGGGACCATGGCAATTGATCCAATAATCCATGCAAGGGGTTGAGAAATGCTCTTGTCACTGATGGCGACGACGAGATCAGAGACTTGTTTCCTGATGTTCTCTGAGATGGATTGCCTCGAAAGTTTTTGACCTGAAAGTTGTCCTATGCCTAAAGACTCCTCTCTTGTTGAGAAAGAAATCAGTAGTTGTAGAGACAGTAAAGATGAAAATATGACAAACATTGTTCTCGGAGGCATTTTCTGTAAGAAATAACCACCAATCAAGTTGCCTAAGATTCCACCTGCAGCTAATGCCATGAATGCATATGCCTGCAAGCCACCAATTTTATGCTTCTTGCCATACTCTGCCACAAGAGCATCCTGTGCAACTTCTGCAATGGATGCTCCCAAGTTACTGATAAGCACAGATGCAATCAAGTAGGGAAGCACTTCCTGTGCAATGGGGACCAATGCCAGCAGACTCCAAGAAAGAACTTGCAGAAGACCTGAAGATTTAACCAAAAAGGTTTAATAAAAACAATTATAAAATCTATCCTCAGTGATGTAAAAGGACAACATAAACAATGAAGAAAAACAAAAAAAATATAATCAATGGAGTAAAGCAATCCAATTCCTCAACATCTCCATTAGGAAAACCCCTTAAAAAGATACAGAGTCTTACACCATACAGAAGCAATTAAGCCAAAGGTTTAATCTCATCCTAACTCCTCTAATGTGCCAGAGAAACTTCCTTCAATGTATAGGAGTGACACTCTAACGTATACTTCAGCATGGCATATATCTTCATGTTCTACACTCACATAATGCAAATTTTGTTCTTGTTTTTCACATTTTCAGATCTTCTGATGTTAATATGCAAATACACAAGACTACTTAAGAAGCTCGAATCAAAATGTATGCACAATAAACTCGACAATTTAAGCTACGGTTACATCTTTGCCAACTTCTTATGAACCATAAACTACACTACTACAAAATCATATAAATTTCATTGAAAATCATGGTAAAGACTGGATTACTTAATCAAATGAAGGAGTTCCACCTTGCTTTTCTTACCGTCTTCCTGAGCACTACTCTTGTAACTTATTAATCATTTTTTTTTTTTCATTCTGATTTATAGTATATAAGCAAGTTGATCATTTACTTGTTTCTGTAAAGAATTTGTTTACACAAAAAAGTGCATGTTGAACAAAAGACACGGTAAGATATGGAACCAAATATCTAACCTTAATATAAAGAAAAAGAACAACCTAAGGATGCAATAACAGAACAAAACAAACTTATTGGAGAATTCGTTGTAGAATCTCAAAACTCATGAATTAGATTTTCACTTTCAGTAGTCATAACCCGTGTTTGGTCTAACTTATTCCATACATTTTCTGATTGACCACGAAATTCCTATGACCTTATCAGCATGTTAGAGATAAAGAGCTTTAAATTCTGATCCTGGACTTTGCACTTGTGTGCTCTCTTTTGAAACTTATCTCACTTCACTCAGATAAAGCTCAAAATAACAGATAAAAGAATGAATCAAATGTTACAAAACATCAATATTGTCATACTCATTCAAAATACCATAGATCTACATACAAAAGAGAATGATAATGAAATGAAAAGAAATGTTCCAGCTAGTGGCTGCACAAAGAAAGGTCAGTTTGTCCTTGGTCTGTAACTCCAGTTTTTATAACACCAACTGAATGATACAGAGCAATCAAAAGACACAAACTTACAAAAAAAATACAAATTGATAAAACCTTATTCATTAGGAAACCAAAATTACAACACTTCAGGGCAGTTTGGTTCTATTCTCCCTCTTTTATTTTAAAAACTGGTTTTTAAAACAATTCCTTACTACTCAGTAATCAACTTCCCATCCAAAACCAAAAAAACAAAAATTATATAAGAGTATTTTTTGTCTTCCTTTACTTATACTTTCCTAATTGTGCGAGTGTTTAAGGTACAAAGGCTTAGAAAATAGAAAGGTGTTCAAGAACAAACCCATCCAAATATGCTCACAAAACAAACAAATTTTACAAAATAACAACAGTTTTTCTAAAAATAGTAAGCAAAAAAATGCTAGCAATACACCTATAAAACACCCTATCTATTATAGACTGAAATCTTTATCGTAACCCAACAATTGAGTCTGTTTCAAAAAAATGTGTTGTCAACTCTGTTCTACAAAACAAACACGACCTTAATGTTGTTTCTACCTTCTTCCAATCTGGGTTACAATTTTAATTTCCTAATCTAAATGAAACTCAAAACAAAACAACAAAACATGCCAACAAGTTACTGGTAGCTAACCACGATGATAACAGTCATCGAAAAAACTAGTGGATAATTGGTAACACTAACATGATTACACAAAAAAACAAACAGCATAAAGACATGATGGTTAACCATACCCCCCATGGCAAGATAAGGAATTCTGCGAGCCCCATTGATACAGATGGCATCCGAAAGGATTCCATAGAGTGGCTTAGCCACCATGGGGAGGTTGGCAGTGTTCTGCACCAGCTGCAACGTGGAGGGGTGCAAGTTGAGGTTGGTAGCCATGTGAAAGTTCAGTGCCAGCCACGGAAAACACCTGAAACCTTGTACCCAATAACCCAACCCACACAACAGCACCATTTGTCTGTTCCCAACATCTCCCTTCTCTTTCTCCTCGTACATCTCCTTAACCACAACGCGCCTCGTCATCACCGTCAATGCGGGTCTCTCATTGACGGCGTTGCCGGTGGGGTTGCTGTGGTTTAGGAAACAAAGCACGGGTGGCAGAGAAGGTTTTGCACGATGTTTGTGGAGTCTTGGCATGTTCCACACCAATGGGTTGTGGGAAGAAACAGCGTAAATCATGGTTTCGGGGATTCAGAGTTTCCCAATGAAAAAAAGGAACAATGGGTACCGTTCTTGCTTATGTTCTTGTCCAGTGGTGAAAAAATCAGCCACCCAGTAGATAAAAAAGTAAACTTTGAAGGAAAAGGTTTAACATTTATTGATTAGACATGATGATTGTAGAGTTGAAAGGGTGAGTGAGAGAAAAGAGGTTAATGGGTAACCTTATTTGTTTGTTTGAGAGTATATGGTTTGAGTATGTGATGAAGGAGTGGAACAGAAGATGGGAATGGTGAAAAGAAAGAATATATACTAGAGAGGAGGGAAAGGGTAATGGGAAGGGATCTAGAAGAGTGTATATTGTGGGTTTCTTTCTAGGACAATCAAAATTTCATTATTTATTTAAGTTTAATTTAACAACACATTTTTTACTAGTTTTATACCATATTAAGAATTAAAATTAAATTAAATGGTTGTAGGTAAAATTTGTAGTAAGTGTCTTTATCTTTACTTGATTGATATTTTTAACCTATTCTCTCGTGTCAACTCGTGCACGAGACTATACATTTATAAGTGATTCAGTCGTTATTCAGTCCAATAACGAGTGATATAATAAATTCAATAAATTTGATTTAAACGGTTTATAAGGTGAAATTTGTACTCACTCATATAGTATGAAATGTTTTTATTTTTAGTTAATGTGAGATTTTTAACATATTCTTTTGCGTCAACTCGTGCATGATACTATACATCTATAAGTGGTTTAGTCCGATAATAAGCGACATAATAGGTACAATCCAACAAAATCTCGTTAACATAAACTCTAAATAACTTCAATAGAACAAATAAATTCTAAATCTATTGTGATATCATTTTAATAAAAATTATTTTTTTTCCTTGTTCTAATTTGATGGAGGGTAGATTCCATGAATTTTGAGATGATTGGAGGTTTGAGATTTGGGTGGAAAGTGAAGGATGATGAGAGTGTAGAAGAAACTAGTGAGAGTGTGATGTGATGTGTTGTTTGTTTGGGGGATTGTGTGTTTAAAATTGTGAGGGTTTTGGGATCCCAAGTGTCTGATGAAGCAAGGGTTTGTTTGTTTGTGTGGTGTGGACGTGATTATTGATGGCAAATTCACGGTTCTGTCAGACTCACTATTCTCTGCTGTACTGCAGGTATTTGCTTTTAATTAGGTTATAACCAAAATAGTTACTTCTATAATTGCTTAGTTAATACACGATTAAGTTGTTAATATGATAATTATTTAGTCATTAAAAAAATGCAGTATATAATAAAAATAGTAGTATGTTATGAATTTAAAAAATGGAAATTATTTAGAATAAGTATTTAAAAATAAATACAATTAAAGATTTGAAGAATTCAAATAAGATAGGATGTTCTGAGTTTTAATTAAATTTGGTACACTAGATTAAAAAAAAGTTATATAGAGTCTGTTTTATAGTTTTTTTTTATAAAAAAAATCATATTAAACATTATTATACAACTCAACATTTCAACTGATAATAATTATTATATAAAAAATTATTATTAAAAAATTTATAAAAAATATAAAAAATTAAATCAAAACTCATATATTAAAAAAAAATATAAATAAATTATATATATTCATGAAGAATTCTAAAAATAAATTAGATAGAACGTATTATACCAATAATATTTTTTATTAATAAGTCCTAAATTAGTGTAACTTATAGTATATTATAATACATATATAAAAGATAGTTAAAATATTAGAGATTAAAGTTTGATAAGAAAATATTTTTAAAGTTTTTCTGTATAATTAAAAAACGAAAAAAGTGTTTAAATAAGTAATAAAGATGTATTTAAATTTTCTTATTCTTTATAACATCATTCTCATGCTCTTAAAACAACAATTTAATGTGGAATGTTATTAACTTTACTATTCTCTTATGTATGTAACATAAATACGGATACAGACACTGACACGATATGGATATGGACACGAAGATACGTATAATCTTTAAAATGTAGGACACGGGGACACGAATCTATATATTATATAATTTTGAATTATACAAATTGAAAATAAATATTTATGTGCAAAAGTATGTTTCAAGTTCTTTTGGGAGCAGAAAGATATTTTTTATGACTGGTTCAAAAAAATTTGTTCCTTATTTTTATAATCATAATAAAAATTTATACAATAAATTATAGTTTTTAGAAAATTATTGTATTTATACCTTTTAAAATTGTGTTAGAACCGTGTTAGAATTTTTAAAAATCCAACAAATATTTTTTGAATTGAACACTTCACTGATAAGTGTCCTACGAGTGTCGACACCGATACGTGTGTCCGACACGGATACGTCCATTTAAGAGAAGTGTCTGAGTCTCATAGCTTAGTATTTTTTTTTATCTATGATGTTTTTTAAGATGAGTAATAATATGAAAAATAATTAGAATAATATTAGAATATACTTTGTGGTGTTCATAGTTATCATCATCCATAAAACACCTCTTGTGAAGAAGATGAATCAGAAACATGAGTTTATTTAAGAGTGTTAGATTTGGCAGAAAATAAAATTTGGACCAATATAAATCAATAAAAAATTATACTTAACAAATACGATTAATTTAACTGAAATTGTCAATGTCTTATTCGATTTTTCTTAATATCACAAAAATCGTATAGATCATATGTGTATTTTAAAACAAAAATTTTCTAAAAAAAATCATATGCAAAAAATACGAATTTAATTAGGAAATCATATATTAGAAATACAATTTTGTGAACATAAATTTATGCAGTTTTATAATATAAAATAATTTAAATATAATTTTTTAATAATGTAACATTTATATCTTTAGGATAATCTTCTCACCTCATTCATATGTTAACCTTATTATTCCTTTTGCACATGTAATAATAGATAATATAATAATAATTAAATAATTAATTATAATACCAGATCATTTGGTTCTGAAAAAAAAATCTAAAGCAATCTAAACTTTTTTATTTTAATCATTATGAATTTTCTAGATTAATATGCGATTATCTTTTTAGATTCATTTAATTATGAACACCTTTAATAACACTACATTAGGATCCTAATTAATGTTTTATTTGTTTATTGGCACAAAGACATGTTTTCATATTTTAATTATTTAAAATTTTATTTTTGTACAGTGTAGAAAACAAAACAACAGCACTTTGTTATGTAAACTGTTATTTTGAAATAAAAGTTTTCAAATAATTAATTCAGTACCAAAATAACTTCTCTCTATTATCTGAACAATTTATTTTTCTGAAGATAAATTTGCTGACAATTCAATTATTTAAGCTATTAACTTGAAATAAAAGCTTTCAAAGAATTAATGCAATATGGAAACAGTTTAAGTTGATTGGATTGAAAGTTTAAAGTTTAAATTGCTTATTTATCTGTTATTTTGTAGATGTTTTATTGGGATGAATCAATTAACAAAATTTAAACTTCAATTAAATTACTAGTGGGGTGGGATAATTTAATTTCTTCATTGTGAAAAAAAAATGAAAAATATATTTTAAATGTTGAACTTCATTAATAAACCTGAACAAAATATTTTAAATTCTCTAAAATATAAATTATCTATTAAAAAATCCTGGTCCATGCAATGATTATCTTGATAATTAGTTTTCTGTAATATGATTACACTAATTGGAGTTCTTATATAAGACAAAAGGATCATCATTACATGTCTTAAATGTCAATGATGCTTTACATAATAATCCAAACTTCAATTACTCATCAGATCTAGAGAACCATCCCTTGCAAACTATGGCATCCAAAATGTCCCACAGAAAGGGTTGCAATCTTACTTCCAAACTTCCACAGTTACTAATTAATAAATTAATGAATAAATAAATAAATAGAATCTGAGAAACAAAGGGTTCAACTTGGAGTGAAGTGTGTTCTGCATACATACAATTACATCTTTGGTTTTGTTCCTTATTCTGATTGCAGAAACAAAAGAACAGTAAAAGTTGCAGGGGAACATGTTACCCAATTTCAACATGGAATGAAGAGGGTTGGGCTTATAGGTAATTACACTGTAGGTGAAAGGGTAAAAGTAACAATCTTCCCCTAATCAGTGATATCTTCTAGTTATTAACCATCTAAACTAACTAAATGATCACAAAATGGTACAAATTTCACAAGAATCAGTGAGTGTGAATTTATGTTCCTAATACCATTACCATGGCCTAGATTCTGCTACATAGTGAATACAAATGTGTCAGATCATGTTCTCTTAAAAAATTTACCACCTTTCTTTCCCATGCCTATGCCCATATCAGAAGGGTAAAGGTATTTTGTATCTGGCCTCCATTTCAACTCTTTGAGAGTAGAAAACAAGGTTGCAAGTTCAGGAGAGATATCACTGTCCTTTATATTTTTACATGACTCCACTCTAAGGCACTCTAGCTCCTTCCAGTGCTCAATTACGGACTCCAAACCTTCTGTTGTAAGCAATGAGCATCCTTCCACGTAAAACAATTTCACCCTCCTGAAAAAGACCAACAACAACTGTAATGTAACTAGCAAATAATCTCAGTATATTGACAACACATCCATATAACTTATCCACTAAGGATTCAACACTTGTTCTTTGATGATGATAAACAATTTAATGCTGCAAGAAACTAAAGTAAGTTATATGATAAATAATGTAAACATGATAATAAAGATATCAGTACTTTGTTCTTTGATGATGCTGCAAGAAATCGTACGTTTTAAAATAAAGTGATCCCCGATTGAAGATCAGAAAAAGGTATACTTTAAGATAAACTCTGAAAAACAATATAAACTCCTGGACCACAATGAACCCACCATAAGTTGTTTGTAAGTACTTATTTTCAACTACATAAACTTTAAGATTTCTCTCTCTATACCTGCAAACAGCAGGATTAACTATACACACGATGCTAGGAACACGGTAAACACCTACACACTACAAAAAATTCATAAAATTGACTTTATTGAAGCGGAAAATGTTTAAAGCAGGAAAAAAGAGAGTACATTATCCTTAATTTAAAAAATGTTGATTTAATAAACTATTATAACTCAAATTCAAATCAACGTACATAAAATTTAAAAAATGCTCTCTATATATTTATGAGTTTAATGTTATCTTATACTATCAGAATTCAGCTAAAATGTATAATTTTAAAGAAATTATTACAACAAAAAAACAATAATTTTACAAATACACGACAATCCATGGTTAAATGATAGTAAAAATCTATTATAATTCAAAATTTAAATCAAGATGGGTATATTTTCACAAATGTTAACAACATCCTTCCTAATACCAGATCCATTTGCAGAACAAAATTCTTTACACTGCTCACTGCATTTTTAATTAAATCCTATCTTTGTTTTCTCATATTACAATTTTTTTCTATTAATTAAAAAAAGGCAAACCCAAATTTACCACGGGCTAATTCCATTTGCACATTTACAAATTCAAATTCAAATTCAAAGTGAAAATTAACCAGACAAAAAAAAAGGACAAAACTTAGATCCACTGGCTGAAGTGTTCTTCACATAGTTCTCCCATCAGAATCATAATTCCACTTCAGTTACACATGCTAGCATTTAATGCAAACGACCATTACACTAATTACCGAAATAAAACTGCAATTCTCATTGAAAAGAATCAAAACCTAACAAATTGCATCCAAGTTAAAAAAATAAACAAAAAGATCCTCAATTACATACATTACCTGCAAACAATAGCCAAACTCAAGGTGCTATTATCCAACCCCCAGCAGTCCTGAAGAACAATCTCCCTAGCATTCCTACACACCGAAAACAACGCTCCCACGCCACTTTTATCCCTCAACTGGCTCTTCTGCAAATGCAACCTTTCAAGGGCCTCACAGCACCCCAAATGCTCCTCCAACCCAGGGCTTCCATCAATCACCTTACACGACTGAACCCTCAAAGTCTTCAAATTTTCGCAAAAAGAAACCCCCGCGAGCCACCCATCATCCATCCTATGATCAACAATCACCAACTCCTCCAACATCACACAGCACTGCCCAATCGCCTTAACCCCATCGAAACTCCCCTCACACCCAACAAGCTCCAACTTCACCAGCCTCCTGCACCCCTGCGCCAGAATCGTGAACCCAATATCCGAAACCACGGAGTCATAGAACCCTTTCAAACTCCCAACCAACTTCAAAATCTGCAAATTCCGACACGCCGCGACGCCGCGCAAGACGGCGTCGTCGCACCGCTGCAGCTCGAGCTCCTGCAGCGTGGCGCACTCGGAACCGACGGTCGAAATCCCTTCTTCGCTGGCACCGGCGACCTCGAGCTTCCGCAGATTGGGGCAGCCGCCGGAGAGCGATCTGAGACCCGCGTCAACGGCCTCACTGGGTAGCAGATTCCCCACGCGCCACGTGGAATTCACGCGCAGCGAAACCTGCTTGTTACTAACTACAATGGTGGCTGAGTTTTGCGGCGAAGCGAACGAACCCGGAACCAAATCGACGTGGTTCAGGTTCGGGAAGCGGTGGGTTAACCGACCCGAGAGGACGAAGTTCCAGTCGAGGAGCCGCAAGGTTCGGACCAACCGACCCTGGATGTTCAGCCAGCGCTTGCAGACGAGGGAATTAGAGTTTCGCTGCGAATCTGGAAGCTTCTGGAAGATTCTGATGAGAATCTCGTCGGAGAGGAGCAGCGTTCGGTCCATTAGTATTAGCGTGGAATTGGGGATTAGGGTTTTGGATTTCGGGTCAGAGAGATGCATGGCGAGGACCATAGGGTTGGGGGTTCGGCGGCGGCGACGGCGGCGGAGTTGAGGCAGCAATTTAACGGCGGCGGAGGAGGGAAACTATGGTTGGTTATGGAGTTGGAGTGAAAGTAGGGTTGGTTATGGAGTTGGATGAAACGACATCGTTTGGAAGAGGTGGTGGTGGTGTTAAGAAGGTTCGTATTCTCCCGGTTATCAGTGAAGTGGAGCAGAGAGTGTTGGTGTTGTTGGGGCGTGTTTGGTGTTCGCCATTCTTTTTCTATAATCTTTAAATATATCTTAACAACCATTTTTGTGGGTCTCTAAATTTTTATTATTTTCCAATCATTTTTTTCCCTTTTTGTTTTCTTCTTCGTGCCATTCAAACCACTACAGACAAATCTCACCATTCTTTCTCTTTCTTCATTCTTTTTCCTTTTTTTTATTTTTCCTTTTTTTTCTAAAACAAAAGAAAATTGTTGAAATTATAATTTTTTTACTTTTTAATTTATTATCTTCTTTCTCATTCGGTCGATCTACCTTTGATCTATTCGGCTTAAATGATATCTTCGGTTTAAATGATTTCTTCTTATTTTCATAACGTAACTTATTTTCAAAATTTGTATCGTCAGTCAATCTTGATCGAATATTAAATTTTTACTCGATAGTACCGAATTTTACAGATCATTTTATCAATAATAACACTAAAATTATATTAAATTAATAGATAATGGAATATGAAACTCACTTGACTCTTTATTTATCATATTTTCATCTTACTAGTTTGTTATTTTTTTTTCTAGATATCTTGATAAATTTCATTTTTTACCTTGTATTAAAAACCCTTCTATCCTTTTATTTTATTTTTAAAAAAAAAAATCTATTCCAATTACTCATTTTGTTTTCTACATGCAATATGATTATGTATTTCCTATTAGAAATTGAAGTATTAATATGATTATGAGTACACAAATGAGAAACAACAACATCCAGAAACTAAGGTACAAAGCTCTAGTCTTAGAATGTAAGTTCTTTACGTAATTAAACATTAAAGATTAATTAATGAAAAACATTATTTTCTGAAATAATTATGTTAATACAAATAAATTATGAATTATAATTAATATTAAGACAAAATACGTATACTTTATTATCAATGTATTAATCACAGCTGAATACTTAGCAAATTGTTTATATTTATCGAAAAATGTATTTGAAAAATTAAATTTAACTAACAATTATTATAAAAAAAAATATATCTTAACCCGTGTCTCATTCATTTAAATCGGTTTATTAAATTGTACAACATTTATTAGATTTAAGGATAGTATATATCTTTATATTAATTAACTATTGTAAATAAAATAGGAGAATAAATTTTAATTTCTCAAATATGTATAAATTATTCCGAATTTTATAAGACAATAATGCTATGTGGGCATTAATGTAGCAAAATGAGGCACCTAAAGAAAAAATCTTCATAAGTTTATAGCCTCTTTGCATGTCAAAAGGCTAATAAATATGTAAATTCTTTTATTTGTCATATCACTATGTAAAACAATTAACATTAGTATCATGTTTATATATATATATATATATATATATATAAATTCTAATATGAATTTCTTAAATTACTCAAGTTTGTTTTCATCAAGTGAATTTATAATCATTGAATGAATTAATTCATTGAATAATTATAAATTAACAAATCCTAGTTTTCATCATTGTTGGTAGATGAAAACTAATATATTAAGTCAATTATGTTGAAGGAATAATTTTGTATAATTCTCACACATTCATGGCTGTTGAAAATGTACCATATAACACATAAAGGACAATAAATACATGTAATGACTAATATCACTCAAATTGAATATATCATACCAAATTCAAGTGTAAAACCAACAAATACTAACAATTAAATATTCAAAATTCAATCGTATTATTTCAAAGTTATTTTCTCTTATTTTGAATTTTCTATAAGCATTAAATGGAAGAGAACTGAATTAATTAGGTGCCTACCAAAATAATGAAAAAACCACTAATTGAAAATATTATAACTAATTGAGAAATGCATGTGCTGATAAGTTGGCTAATTTAGGGTTCATTCATAGAGAATCATTTCATTGGTATAATATAATTTCATCTAGTCTGTTCTTAGCTTTCTTTATGAATAAGTATAGTCTACAAATGTATCGTTTTTGTTAACATGTGAGTTTTGGTCTAGTCCTCCCATATTTTTTGTATTTTCTTTTTTTTTAATAATACATTTTTCATGTGATGACAGATGATTGTTGTTACTTAAGATGTCAGCCTAACTGGGATGTCAAGTTGCATAGTGATGTCTAACATGAAAACTTTTATATAAAAAAAAAAGATTATAACTAATTGAGAAAATCACAATGTTCAACTAACAAAACTGTTAAAAATGTGAATTAATTACCGATAGGGCTTAATTATAAAGAACATGGGAATTATAGAATAAAATTAACTTATTCTAACATAAAATCGATCAGATTAAAGTTCTTTGAAGAAAAAAAAATGAGAAAGGGAGGGCATGGGCTTTTGGGCCCAATGGTCTTACAACTGCTTTGTTAGCACTCTATTACAAAAGCTAAGAAAAAAGTTATCAATTAATATGATATTACAAGACTAATCACAGTTTAACAGTCAAAGAATAAATAAAAAATAAAAAACTGGTGTAACACTACAAGAAAATCATGAAATAGAAAAAAAAAATAGATACTAAAATAATAGTTACAATAATAACTAAATTAGAGACCATTTTAAAAACTAAAAAAGAATTGGTTTCTAAATTAGTTTATATTATTATTAAATAGTTTTTAAATTGGTATTTAAGTATCAACCAATGTTTTTGCTACCAAATTTAGAAACTAAATAATTGGTAGTTAAAACCTCGATTGCTAATTAGATACCAATTTAGAAACTATTTAACAATAATAGAAATTAATTTAGAAACCAATTTTTTTTTTAGTTTCTAAAATGGTCTCTAATTTAGTTATTATTACAACTAATTATTTTGGTATCTAAAATTTAGTTTCTATTGCATGATTTTCTTGCAGTGTAGAACTATATATTTGTAAATATCGACTCGATAATGAATGGTTTGATAATTACGATACATTTTAAACTCTTTGATATTATATTAAAAACTAAACTCAAATCTTTAGTAAAAGTTACATTCATTTATATATTTAATATCTCCATAAACATAAATATTAGCATAAAAAAAAATGTGACATCATTAAGTAATCACTAATTTCTCACTACAATTTTTTTTTGAAGAAAAATCAAAAGGAGGCATTTTGTTACAAAGTCAACCACATGTAGGGCAATAAAAATATCACTATCCCATACACATGATCCACTCAACCTCATGCCATAAACTTTATTTTAAAAGTTCTAAAAAAAAAAGTTTCAATTTGACTGTATCAAACAAACAAACTAGTGATTGTTTATTCATCAATTATATACCCTTTGTCACATTTCATGAGCATATATATATATATATTTGAACTTCCACCATAAACGTGCAAACATTTTTGCATGGCGTGGAGACATGTACGTATTCAACGTTCTTGGCTTGGTTACTCAACGTGCTTCCAACTTCTAATATATATAAATACATATATATATATATATATATATATATATATTCTTCAAAATAGTACAAAAACCATACTCACTAATCTCTCTATGGACAAACCTTCTCACACTCTCTCCAGCTGCAACCACTTCACGGCGGTGTCACCGTCACCCCGACTCGTCCGAAGCCGAAGCGGCAGTGGCTCCGCCGCGACAGCCATAACCACCCCGGAGAGGAGTTCACAGAGGTTTAGCTCTAGTGAAAGATTCGGCATCACTAGTATCCAACGCTCAAAGTCAACATCAAGAACAAGAACAACCACCAACAATGAAGGGAACAATCCTACATTAACAACATCCATTTCGAACAAGCAAACAAGTACTAGAGTTCATCAAGAGAAGAAGAACAAAGATGAAAGCTTTGGCAAGTCCTTGCAACGAGGTGTTAGCCCCGATAATAATAGTAACGTTGGAGCTTCAAAGAGAACTTCATCGTCACCTTCTGCATGGGCGCTTTCGCCGGGAAGATGGTCATTGGGATCTCCCATATGGCCTCAACAACCGGCGAAAGCGCCGATGAGAAGTAAAAGTAATGTTGGTGGCAGTGTTAACAAAGTGTTGAAGTACTTCAAGCAGAAGAAGGTGTCACCAATGCAAGAGGAAGAGTACCATCGATTTAGGGTTTTGCATAATAGGCTTGTGCAATGGATGTTTGTCAATGCTAGAGCTCAAGTTGCCATGGCTAATGTCAAGAGTATGGCCCAGGTATGTTCTTTCTGTCTTTTATTCATTTTTTTGTTTGCCTCAAAATGCAACATAATTGTTGTATTTCTTAATTTTTCATCCTTAGCAAAAAATTTATAATATATATGTATATGAAAAAATTTGTTATAAATATATTACGATTTTTTTTAATTGGTGTATTGATAGTTTGATTTGTATGAAGATGGTTAAATGAAGTTTTTGCAGTGATGGTTTTTTTTTTCTTTGTAGTTTTTTTAATGTTTGCGGGAGTTATTTAGCTTTTGGTAGGAGCTTTTGTTATTATTAAGGGATGTTATGTTTTTTTTTTTTAATTTGTACAAGTGTTAGACCACTCCTAGAGTAGTTCACATTTATTTATTCTTTATTGCTGATAAAAAAATTATAGTTTTTTTAGGAAAGAAGCTTTAATTTTCTCATTTTTACTTAAATGAGATTGATTTTAAAAATATATTATAAATATTGAGAAATTGTATTAATTGACACGACTTTAAGGTGAATAAGTCATATCAAGATGATACGATTTTTAATAACACATTAAGATATATACTATTCCTGATATATAAAAGTGAAAATTTTAAACTAGTTACACTTTGACACGAGTTATTTTTTTAGAATGAAATCGTGTTACGTTGAGACAACTTTTTCTAATAATTTTTGCAAAATCAAACTCATTTTGATAGAAAAAATTGTCCATATTTCCTAAAATTTCCTGTAACCATTCTAGTGTTGTTGATTTCAGATACAATTGTTTGCAGTATGGGTTAGAATTGTGAAGCTGAGAAAGATAAGAATAGGAAAAAGTGTTGAAGTGAGAAAGGTGAAAGATGTGATGAAGCTTTATAAAATTCTGAATGGAGAACTGTATCTTCTGAGTGAATGGGGAGAATTAGAGAGAAGAAACCAAGAATCTATTGCCAGATTGACAAGGAAATTGTCAGCATTCTCCACCATAATCCCTTTCACCTACCTTAAGGTATATATATTTCTTTTTCATATAACTATATATAATTTATTATATTTAGCCATTAATTATATTCAATAAAAGTTATTATATATGGATGTTTAATTATGTTTTTATTTTCTAAAATTTAGAACAATATTTTGATTGTTGACAGGTAGACACGAAATCCATCTCTGAAGCACTGAATTCAGCCATTACAGTAATGGAGAATATGGAACCATTAATCACAAAATACCACACAAAGGTATAAATTTTCTTTTCTTTCAATATTTTTTTTAAAAATTTATTCAAAACATCAAATAAACTAATATATATATACTAATTATTTAAATTATAAAGTTGGTAGGTAAAATCTTAATAATAGATAATGAAATATTAATTTAAAAACTATTTATTAATAAGAAATTATTTTATATATCAATAATATTTTTATAGTCTGTAAAATAATATCTATTTTATGAAAAAAAAAATTCTATAATTGATTTTTATTTAATATTATATATATATATATATATGAAAATTAAATTCACAAAAACAGAGGCTGTACTCTTTCTATCTATATAAGTGCTTAATTATTTCAAATATTAGTTCACAAAAATTTAGGTTGAACTGTAATTTTTATTTTTTAATTCTTAATCCACAATTTTTAATTTTTATATTTTAAAAAATCTACAATTTTATTTAAATTTATTTTATATATGTTTTATTTCTTTTATGTTTTCGTGGAATGGATCATTAGTTTGACATATTCAGATACAATAATTATTTGACATATTTTATTTTTAGTACAATAAAAAAATAATTTTATTTGAAAAGGTTTATTTGGATATTTAAATAAAAAAACAAAGATTCCATAATACACAAACAAAAAAGCTTTGATAATTAATTGTAGAATTTGTGTTATTTATTTCAGCAGGTTGAAAGGATTCTTTATCAAATTACAGAACTAAGCACAACCCTAAAACAAGAAGAAGAATACTTACAACAACTTCTCACTCTTCTTCCACTTATCTCTACTTCATTGGTAACCCTTCACCCTCTAATTACTCTTTTTTATTTTCATTACAAATATAATTAAAATCATGTTTAATATATATAAAAATTTAGTTACTTTTTTTCTCAGTTTCCATGCCTAATATTTTGTGTTAAATAAAATAAATAATAATTTTGATTGATTTCACATTGAACAGGAGAATGAGAAAAGCATTGGAGTGCATCTTATTCAAACAATGGAGTCCAATACTACAAATTACCTCTGTACCACTGCTTAATACAAGTCCAATATTTTCTTTTCCTTGTACTTTTTATTTTATTTTTCATTTTATGTATTTACCTTTTAATTACAAAAATTAATCTTACAATTTTTTTTATGAAATCCAATGCTATACCTAGAATTCATGTTGATAAACCCTAATGATAAAAACTCATAAGTTTTTAATTTCTAGTAACTTTGTTTAATCTTTGTTTAATGATAAACCACTAGATCACAGTCAATGTTTCTAAAATAGAAAATTAAACGAAATTACAAATAGTTTACAACTAAGTGACTGAAATTGTAGAAAAAATAGACAATTTTTTTAAAATAGCCATTGAATTTGTGAATAGCATCATCATCTTTGAAGAAACTTTATATGGCCAAGAACAGAAGAAGCCAAGAATAATTTGATTTAAATATATGTGTGAACTCAATAGAGAGGAGAGTGATGTCTATGAATGAAACACAGTGAACTCAACTCAAAGGTGCAAGAAAATTATTCTCTAGCAAGCAAAATTTGAAACTACATGTCATTGTCTTGGATATTAACAAGGGTAACAGCAATACCCTATACAGGCTGCAGTTCCAAACCAGTGTGCTCATGGCTATGCCTGTTGTGAGAAGAGGTTTCAGGATTTTCCTTGTTATCACTAGACTTCATCTCTTGAATGGGAGGTGCATTAACAATGGTTCCCTCTGAGAAACCATTGTCAAAGAGCCTTCCCTTCATCTCCCTGTGCTCTTGACACAAGGCACACCAGTGCATGCAGCAGTGTACACAACATGGATCACAGGGTGAGTTCTGCAGTCATCAACAGAACCAGTGAGAAAATCTTAAAAGAAAAACCATGTTTGTGTTCTGGGGAAAACATAAAACCAAAATGAGACAAAATTATTCAAATGTTAATTGTGTGTTCGGTTTATAACTTATTTTGGAGAGAAAAAAATGCATTTCCTTTGCCAACTTCACAAGAGATTTTGAGGAAAAAATGATCATTTGCCTGGAATATTCTTTCCCAGACATAAACTACATGTTACTAGGTAACACAAATATAACAAATGCATTGCATATACAGAGTTTTATCATTCCATAATATTAAAGAAAACATGGTTTTTCAAACTGTGGTTGGTTGAAAATTGCTGACATTTGACACTAAAATTGTGTCCATAAGGTTTTTTCATTGTTAGATTACACATCAACAAGCATATCTTTGTTTCTCTTTCGGTTAATGCTGTTCAAAATATGAATGTAAAAAGGTCTTATTATGGCATTATAGATTTTGTTCACTTGGGCAAGACTTGGGAATTGAACAAAACTACCACAGAAAGGAAATTATTTTCAACATCTAATGAATTCTACATTACAAATCTGCCATAAGAAGAAGCAATATTTTTTCTCTGTAGATGAACATTTGATACATACTATTGCATTGGAAAAGACATTCAATTCAACTCATACATACCTCCAAGTGATACTTCTTCTGCAAGGTTTGCCGAACCTGACCAGTGTAAATGCCACACATCCACCATGTAAAAAACAAGCCCTCAAAAATGAGAAATGATGTCCCTGGATCAATGTAACCGTTGAAGATCGCAGTTGCTGTTGCCAGAGCAATGCCACCCTCGATGAAAATAGCATGACAAATGCATGGTCCAGTCCAAGGAGTTTCATCATGCAAGCTTTCTACATTGCGCCCAAATAACACACAAGGACAAAACAGTCCTGTCAAACCTGCAATGAACGTTAAATGGCATAACAACACACTTTTCTGCTTACTCACTGCAATTATGAGTACTTCTAATACAGCCATTTAAGTAATTCCTTCATATTCTAGTGCTCAGCATGTTACTCTCAACTTAACATATTCTTCTTAAATATGAAGAAACTTTGGTAGTAAGGATTAATGGTGAAAGGAATCATATCACACTAGGTTAGTTTTAGTTTCACCAGAGACAATTTGACTAGTTTGATATAGATAATAGATAACACCCTGACTCTAACAAAATTTGACAGCTTGATCATGCATTAACTTACAATTTTCCCTATCTTCAGCACATCCAAAGATCCCAGTCATCCAAGCTTCATCAGAAGGAGGTGTATAGCTTTCAGGTAATGGCTGCCCACATTCCATGCACTTGTGAACAGCCAACTGCAAAAGATTTAAAACCATTAGCATATAGCTATTCAGTAACTTGTATTAAGACTCACCAAACAATGTACAAGCAAAATCTTTTCAAATTTTCATTTTTTTCTCTTGTAATGTTACAACAGATTTGACAAGGTTTCACATTGGCTTCCAATGTCCAAACACAGCCCTTTCTCCTTAGGATAAGATGCAAAAGGAATATTTACCCTTGTTTGGAATTCTAAAAATTTAGGATTTCAACCTGATTGTTGGAGATCATGTTGACTAAAACACAAGTGATGCAAATCTCATTTTATAAACCGAATTTTAAGGTGAGATTTACACCGATTTATATTTAGTCATATTTCTAATCAATTTGTGATCTCCAATAATGATATACGCACAATTTTGGATTTTACTTAGAACCTTTCTTTAATTTTCAAATGGGTAAAAGTTCCAAAGCACTGATTCAAAACACACAAACACAGATTCAAAACATACAAACTTCGGAATTCACATTCCCACCTTGTTAGGGACATTTGATGAACCAACACACACGACATAGCAACATTAGGTACGAAGAGAATGTAAACTGATTATATAACATTTTCAATCAAGCATCTACAACCTAATCTCCCACCCAAATTCACATTCCAGATCTCCATCTCCACAAATGCAAACAACACTGGACCACTTTGCTGCTTTCTTCATTCACACGACTATAATTCATGAAAAGGCAAAACCACACTTATATTGCAACTAAAAACCCTTCAACAAGGTTTCCTCATCATGAATATCAAAATTGGGAGATTTTATAAAACAGTTTGCTACTGCAAATTTTCAGCCAAAAAACATCAAGGCTTCTGTGATCACAATTGCAACTACACCAGCCCACATTAACAAGGTTTTCTCCTGAAAATCTCTATTAGTAGATTTAAACAAGGATTTGCTACCACAATTCGGTCAAAACACACACAAAGGTTTTTAGAGTGTTCACAACCACAATTGCAACTACATCAACCCACATTGACAACAATTTCCCAAAATATTGAGGATCATGCCAAAATCAAGACAGCCACTGCAATTTAAAACCATGACATTGCCAATTCCACAATCAGACAACAACCCAGAATCCAAAAAACAAAAATTTCTCAATGAAATTGAAGAAAAAAATGAATCCAAACCTGAGGGACCTCAATTGGCTGATTCAGTTCACAAGGGGTGATATCTTCCAAAGGACCATGATCCTTTGTGAGCTTCACGTAACGCGATTCTGGCCTTTCCCCCATCTAATCTCAAAATCAAACAAAGCAAACACAATGATAAATCAGAGGAAAATGGCTGTGTTTGAATGTTATGATAAATAGAGAAAAATCAGAAACATAAGTTCACAGTTTAAGAGATCTAAGGAAACTGGGATAACAAAGGAACACCAATGTTGGATACTCCCAACCAACAAAATTATTCAAGAGTTACCTATAAATCGTTTTATATATTTTAATTATTTATTCAAAATGTAACACTTTATCGTGTAAAAGAACTTCAAAATTCAAAATAATATAATTTTATTACCATTTTTCATCATAAATCAGTACCCACGTGAGCAAGAACTAAAATATATATTAAAAAAGTAATGATAAAAAGCCATGAAATATAAATGTGTTCAACTTTTTTTATCATTTAGCTGTTTGGAGTGAGAATATGATCTATAGAGATTTGAGAGAGTGAACCTGACTCACAGAAAGTTTGAGGAGAATGTGTTTATTTAGATCGGAGTGAATTTTTTAAAAGAATATATATTAAAGTTTATGAGTGTTGTGATGATTCATTATTAAAATATTATTATATAAAAATTAATTCATTAGACTAATTATAATAATTAGTTGATATATTGACTAAAAATAATTAGTTAGTATATTAACTAAAAATAGTTAATTGTTATGCTGACTAAATTATATATTATTTTAGAGAGTAAAAATATTTTTGATATCTAAAATTGATTTCTAAAATTATTTTCTATTTAATTATTTAGTTAATATAGTAACTAATTATTTTTTGTGTTTAAAATTGATATTTTATTTAATGACTTGTAGTGGTTGTAAGAAAAATTTGTATTGTTTTAATAGGCGTAAAATTTAAGGTTACAAATTTACCTTTCTCTCTAAACATATTTGAGTAAAGAAATATGAAATATTCATAACATTACAAATTTATCCTTCAATTTAAAAATATTGAGAAATCAATTAGATTTATTTATTTGTAAGTTATAATTATTTTTAGTTTAAATATTATTTCTGGTTGTAAGAATTAATTTCAGAAAAAATATGAACTTTGTCAAACTGTCTAAACATATTTAGGATGGTCAGAAAATTTATTTAAAATCATATTTAAATAAAAATTTAAGATACATAAAATTTCTAAAATATTTAAAATTTTAAATAAATACAAATCCTAATATTTTTGAAAGACTCGTAAAAATAATAAATATTGTAATTGTAATGAAATTTCAAATATATTTCTTTACTCTTCTATAATTATTCATATTTGTGGAAATAGTTGGTACTTTGTTTTAAATTCTATACAAACTTCTCCTAAGTATTTGACATCAAATAAAAAAGTTATATTTTTTTAATATTGAATTCTTGATAATATTATATTTTTTTTAATTTTTTTATAATAAATATTTAAAATAATATAAAAATTAATACAAATATATATCCGATAAAAATTCAACAAAAATTTTATTAAAAAAATGGAAATAATTATGAGAACTATATATATAATTCCTGAATTATATTTTTTGCCTTTAACTTTTTGTGCAATATACAGAAAATTCAAAGTTGACCTTCATCATTATTAATTGCAAATAGAAAAGTATATTTTACAATAAATGCAAAAGGAAATATTCAACATCTAACTACCAAATGTATCTTTTTTATTTTGCGAATCTCATTTTTACCCTCAAAGTAACCTAATTATAACATTACTGCCACATGGAGTAGCCTAGTCTGAATTTATTTTCTCACATGTCATAGGAAAATTTATTAACAAAAAGGTTAAATATCTTTTTTCTTTCTTTTATTTTCAAGTGAAATTATTTTTTATTTCTACTTAATTTTAGACTTTTTGACCCCTTATAATAAAAAAACTATTGAAATATTAACAATATTTTTAGATGCTAAATGAATTTTCTGTATGAATTAAGATGTTAAAATATTTTATCTTGAAGTGGATGTCATAATATTATAATATAGTTCACGTTAAAAAATTGTTTATGTAAAAAAATACTGTTAAGAACATATTTCAATAATTTTCTTATTTTAAGTACTTAGGAAGTATAAATTTTGAACTAAGAGACAAAAACCAATTTCATATCATAGTATATGAACGAAAAACATATTTTATCCTTAACAAAATTATTAACAAATTTTCAATTCCATCTCTAAAACATATTTTGTTTAATTAGTCCTTATATTATAAAACATTACTTGTTTACTTCTTCTTTTGATAATCCTACATCAGTTAGGAGTCGAGACCAAAGACAATTCATAAACTTTTTTTTCTGTTCAATAGTTCTACATTTCTTAGAAGTGGAGACAATAACATTTTATATACTATTTTCTTTCTTAACCTATATTTTTTCTTTTAAAGAGAAAATTTGTAAATTTAATATTTATATAAGATATTTTGGTAAATATTTATGTCATAACTGTCCCTGCTTCATAACTATATCTAGCTTTACCATATTTTAGATACAAATATCTTGAGACAACTCATCATACATCAATTTTATACCAAGTTGTTATCTTATCCTATCACATTAAACTAAAATAATAGTAGAAATATGTTTTGGATTTTTTATTTATACGAATTTATTTATTAATTTTAAAAAACTTGTTTTTAGTTCCTGTGGTTACTCTTCCTTACAAAAATAAATAATCAAAACATGAAAAAACATAAAACACTTTAAAATTACATAAAAAGAATTATTTTTAAATTTAAAATATAATAAAAAGTTAAAAAGAAACTTGGTGTAAATGTAATATATATATATATATATATATATATAATTTTGTTAAGGGTAAATATTTGTTTCTTCTTCAAACAAACAGAACCTAAGAGGCTAAGAGTAGAAGAGAATACATCAATAAACTTCATACAAATTTATTTAAAGAGATGAAATTAAAATTAATATTAGCTACATATATAAACTTACATGTTCAATCTTATGAAAATAAAAATTGAAAAAAATAGGAAAAAAGAAAAAAAATTCTGCGAATTAAACAATGAAGATAGGACGGTGGAAAAGGTCAAGAGAATAGGACAAAGTCAACAAGTCAATTATAAGAAGAAAATTTGCAAAAACAGTGTTGGAGTGTCATTCGGTGTGGGACTTTAGTGGTAGAACTCCTTTTATAATGCTCACTCCATTTGGAATTTTCAATTCCTTCACTCATCTTAACCTTCAACTCTTGCATTGATAACACCAATTCCTTCAACATGTCTACACCAGCAGAGTACTTTCTCTCTCTCTCTCTCTCTCTCAATTTTTCTGTCTCTTAACTCAGAACCATGAAGAATTAAAAATTGCAACTGATAATATAATCTACACATGGAATTTCCTTTTACTTCACATGACATATACATGGTCAATTCAACTTCTATGCTTTTTTATTCTGCTATGTATTATTCAGATGCTCAAAATTTCATCTTAGTCATGCTTAATTTTTTATCTGTGATAAATTTATAAGTATTTTTGTGAGAGAATGATGAATAGTAATTGATAAAGATTTCCCTCTGCTGTTTCAGATACTATCGATCTCTGCCACCTGTGAGCAAGTTCTATGGAGTGGCCTGTTTGATGACCACTTCTGCATACTATCTGGAATTCTATGATGCATGGAACATAGCACTTGATTATGGACTAGTGTTTAAACGCCTTCAGGTTTTGTAATCCAAAAACTGTTCTGATTTCTCATCTGCAGCAATAGGGTATCTGAATTTAATCTAATTATAGTATGCATGTTTTTTTATACTTTTGTTGCATGTAAACATGTTTGTTAACTTTTATAGTAATTACTTCAAAAGTCACACCTAAAATGGTTTCTCAAAGCATAAATCTTTGAAGTGATGTTGTATAAAAATTAAACTCTATGTTTTTCTGCATGAACCTGATATAATTTCAGAGTTATTTTGGATATACTTCCCATTTTCAAACTTAAACTTAAACTGTATTACGCAATATTGTAAACTTATTCTATAAAGTTAAATTAGACTTAAAAATCACTTATTATTGACTTTAACTTGTCACTTATAAATCGATTTTATAAGGTTGAATTAATCTTAAAGTCATTTTTTAATACTAGTTAAAGAACTTTAAACTTTTTCCACTAAATTTATTTGCCATATTTGCTTATATATTTATAGGTTTGGAGGCTTATAACAAATTTCTTCTTTCTTGGCTCGTTTTCACTTCCATTTGCTATGCGTCTGATAATGATGTAAGCTACTTATGCAACTTCTTACACCTCATTCTGCTTTTTCACAGCCACTGTAATTAAGGTAGTTTCAATGACACAGTTTTTGTTATTGTTTGAATGATGAACTATGCAGAGCAAAGTATGGTGTTTCATTGGAAAGAGGACCCTTTGACAAGAGAACTGCAGATTATGTTTGGATGTTCTTATTTGGTGCACTCTCTCTTCTGGTATGTGTTGCTGTTTATGTTACTTTTCATCTCTTGATTTTCAGTTCTACAAATGAAACATGTTTCATGATTGTGCTACTGTTGATCACAAACAAGATTTGGATATGTTTTTCATCCTAAAAACATTAAAGGGTAACAAATTTGTGGTCTTCTTAGGTGATTTCAGCAGTGCCATACTTTCGGTATCCATTCATGGGAGTTTCGTTAGTTTTCATGATCGTCTATGTTTGGAGCCGCGAGTTTCCAAATGCACGAATCAACATTTATGGTGTCGTATCGTTGAAGGTATCAAATTCATACAATCCTTAATCCTAATATCGGATGTCTCTGAAATACATCAAGATAAAAATATAACTAATACACATTAAATTGTATGAAAAACTATATAATACATTTTTAATTATGTATGCTAATTACTTAATTTTTCACATGGTTTAGTGTATATTAATAATCCTTATCTTAACATATTTCACATATGTCGATGGTTGTTGATATTGGGATTCAAGGATTGTCCAACTCGATCTATACAAAATTCATTGATAATATCATAAAAGAAATTGTTGTTTTAGGTTTAGTTAATGTCAATTTTTTTCCAACATATTTATATTGTTGTACAACACTTACTATTATTCGGTCACTACAAGAAAATTATTAAATAAAAATCAATTTTAAACACAAGTTTTAAACACATGAAAAATAATTAGTTACTGTAATAACTAAATTAGAGACAATTTTAAAATACTAAATAAATTATTGGTTTCTAAATTAGTTTCTATTGTTGATAAATAATTTTTAAATTAGTATCTAAACCAAGGTTTTAACTACCAATTATTTAGATTCTAAATTTAGTAGCAAAAAACTTCATAACTAATTATATACCAATTTAGAAACTATTTATCAATAATATAAATTAATTTAGAAATTAATATTTTTTGTAGTCTCTAATTTAGTATTATAATAACTAATTATTTTGTGTCTCTAAAATTGGTTTCTATTTAATAATTTTCTTGTAGTAAAAAACTAAGAAATTGCTTTATTTAAGCATGTTTCTTTTTGTTAAGTTTTAGAAGAAAATGAAGTTAATTTTGTAGTAAGTTAAATTTATTTTATATTTACTTACTATTTTTTATTTGTGAATAAATTAATTCAAACATATATAAATGATACTTTTTTTCTTTCTATAATGTTTACAGAACAGAGCATTTTTCTTTCTTTAGCAACTTAGCTTATATTAAATACTTTTAACCTATTAATAACACTTATGAATACTTTGTGTTAGAATTATTATAGTTTAACCATGGATATATCTGTGCAGGGATTTTACCTTCCATGGGCTTTGTTAGCTCTGGATTTAATATTTGGAAATCCTTTAAAGCCAGACATTGTAGGTATGCTTGCAGGACACATATATTACTTCTTAACAGTTCTTCATCCTCTTGCTGGAGGACACTTCAAATTCAAAACCCCTATCTGGGTGTATCCTTTTCTTTATGACTGATGAGATATTGTCCGTTTTGGAAGTCGATGTTTTATTACGGTTTTCTTCTTAAAAGGTGAGTTGGAGAGTTGAAGGAGAGATATTGTCCGTTTTGGAAGTCGATGTTTTATTACGGTTTTCTTCTTAAAAGGTGAGTCGGAGAATTGAAGGAGAAAGAGTATATAAACTGTTTTTAGTCTCAACTTTTAAGCGATGTAAGACTATATTAACGTATCCCTTAATTGATAGAATGATCAAACTCTAAAACTATAATATTATTTTAACAAACTATTAAGTTGTAACAGGATAAATACATGATTAAACACACAATTGAATATTCAAGTAAGGTTAAAAGAAAACTTTTCACATAATTTAGCATAGCAAAATCTGAAGTTTGATGCAGTGTTGTGATCCTTGATGATGTATCAGTCAGAAAATAGTAGCATACTGGGGAGAGGGTACACAGATAAATAGCCCTGTGCAATCTGATCCTTCTTCTGGAATTGTGTTCAAAGGAAGAAGTCATCGTCTTGGTGGGACTGAAAGAACACCAGCAGCAGCAGCAGAAGAGAATGCTTCTTCTTCCTCACCTCAACAACACAGTAACACCAATGGAGTTGCTTTTAGAGGAAAGAGTCATCGTTTGAATGCATGACTCTGGTATATCAATCTCTTTTTCTGTAACTTTTATTTAACTATTTGCTACACCAATATATAAGATATATAAGAGAATTCTTAAATATAAACTAATTTTAGTGACAAAAATAGTTAGTTACTATTTAATTAAAATAGAGATAATTTAAAATAAATAAATTATTGATATCTAAAGTAATTTTTATTATTAATAAAATTTTATAAAATAGTTTTTAAATTAGTATATGACTATTAGCTACCAATGTTTTACCTACTTACTGTTTTATATTATAAATTAGTTTCTATTAATCTTTTATAGATTAATTTAGAAACTAAAATATTAGTAGCTAAACGCTTGATAGCTAATTTAGATACCAGTTTATAAATTATTTTATACATTTTTATTAATAATACAGATCACTTTAGATACCAATAATTTTTTAGTTTCTAAAATAATATCTAATTTAATTAATATAGTGACCGAGTATTTTTAGTCTCTAAATTTGATTGTTGTCTAGTGATTTTGTTGTAATGTGTGTTATGTATTATTTCTTACATTTTGTTAACAACATTGTACAAGATTTTTGCATGTTAGTGATTATGATCATATGGAATTTCTCTCTTATTTTTTTGTCAACAATTTCACATTAGTGACTTTTGTTGCACATAATTGGATATATAGGATTTAAATGGGCCTTCCAATTATAATTTGGGTTGCACCCTACGTTTTTCTTCCTGCACCCCAGAATTATCCTTGATAATTTTGGATGATTCCAAAATAAGGGTTCTCTAAGAAAATGTGTTTCCAGGGGTTTAGGAAATTCAGAAGGAAAAAACTATTTCGAAATATTCTTTCTGAAACACAATTTTTTTAATTTTCAAAATGATAAATCTGAAATTCATAAAATATGTTACAGAAAATATGTTCCGAAAATATTCCAAAAAGAGTAATCTATAAATATTTTTAAAATAGGTAAAATGGTTTTTTTTTTTAGAAAGAGGGGGTGCAGGAAGCCATTGGAAACACCCTTATAATTTTAACATTCGACATTTAGAATTGGAAGACTGTTTCTTCCTGCACCTCCATATTTTCTTCTGCCACCTCCATACACATCATGAAAATATGTTTTAATCTTTTTTTTCACCCCATAAACTAGTTTCTGAATTATGTAATCCGGAACACATTTGAAAAAAGACTTTCAGATTACATAATCTAGAAGTTAAATAAGACTTCCGAATTAAAAGTTCTGATTTTTAATGTGTTTATCGACTTTATTTATTTATTTATAAAATAAGTAGTTTTATTTTTTATTTTTTAAAGAATAAATTCCTATATGGTTTTTAAATAAGTGAATTTTTTTTCAGAAAAATACTTATATTTTAAAAAAAATATTTTAAGTTTAAATTTATTAGCTAATTATCATCATTATTCTATATTTTATTTTTCTTTATTATTGTCATAATCATCAAGTACTGATTGTATCACCATCTACCATCATTGCATTTATTATAACTAAATAAAGAAAAAAGAAGAAAATAATTTTCAACAGGAGATATTCTTCACAAAATCCCTTGGAATTGAAATATTTAAGTCCCTCGAATATAAATTAATGTAGAAAGAATATAATATTATTTTTCATTATAATTTTCAGATTAATCATTATTTCGATTTCATCATTGCTTCACGCAATCTTATTCTTTCGTTCTAAGTTGCATGAAACATGCATAATTGCAATTAAAACCTTTTCTTTTTCTTTTTCTTGAACAAGCATATTACAATACTTATATTTTATTTAAATAAGATTTCTTTAACTGAAAATTAAAATATTAAAATATTGAGATTTTTTACTCATTCAATGATAAATTATGAGATTCGAACGCATCCTTTAAACCCTGTCCATGTTGGACATACGTATTGGATACCGACACTCGTAAAACATATATAAGTGAAATGTCTAGTTCAAAAAATATTTGTTAGATTTTTGATAATTCTAGCACGATTCTAATCTAATTTTAAAAAGGAAAAATATATTAATTTTTTTAAAATTCAAACTTATTATACAAATTTTTATTATAAGTATAAAAATAAGGAACAAATCCTTTTGAATCGGTCATGAGAAACATATCTCTGCTAAAAAAATAAATATAGTTATGCACATAAATTTTTGTTGTCAATTTATATAATTCATAATTATAATATATAGATTTGTGTCCCCTTATCCTATATTTTAGAAATTATATGTATTTTCGTGTCTATATCATATCAATATTTGTGTTAGTGTCTGTGTTACATATATTAATAAATTACTGCTTTTTATTTATTTTTCATATTGGTTGTTAAAAGATATAAAAAGTTGCTTTAAAATAAAAATAGTAGTTATTTTCACTTTTGGTTTCACAACAAACACTTTTATAACACTTTTATGATATTACTAACTAATAAAGTATGAAAAAAGTTTATGATTTTTGTGTTTTTTAATTGATCTGAAAGAACAGTGTAACTTAATTATTTTTTTGGAATTTTGTGGTCTAAGTTATAAAGGTCAACCTAAGTGGGGTTGAGTGGGGTCTCTTCTAACTATTATCAACACACAAATTACTATTAAAAAAATCACTTGCCACTTGAACAAGTTGGAAAATTGACCAAAAGAATAATAAAATCCAAACAAAAATAATTTGAATAAAAAAAATATTTAGCATTGGATTTATTATTGGAAAATAGTGGATATTTATTGGAATTTTTACTTTTTCTATATTAGAGACGACAACTAAAATTCTAATTATAGTTATAGTCCAAATTCGTCAATCGAATAAAAATAAATATAGATAATACTTAATTTTATAAATTAGATATAAAGATGTGTTTTCATTTTCCTACTAGTCTGTTTTAAATTAGAGATGCTCTTAATTTTTTATTTTAAAATTTATATAATTTTTATTTGATATTAAAAGGGATAAAAAATATTTGTTTACATTAAATTCTTAATAATATTATATTATATTATTTTTATTTTTTATAAAAATATATTTAGAAATAAAAGTAAATATGAAATCTTACTTTCAAAGAAGATGAAAACAAAGTCAATTGTAATTTTTGTATTTCCTAATCATTGAATGTGACAACCTTTGAAATTACAGTTATTGTTCTTTTCAGATTTGAAATTAATGAAATTTTAACTTTTATAGAACTATCAACTTGAAGTTATTTTCCTCTTAAGTCAAAGACTTTTTTCTCCAATCATCTAAAATTATCTATAATTTTAACATTTGTAATTTTTTAAAAATAATTTATTTTCTTTATTTATAACTAGGGTAAACTTGTGTGTTTTTATTTTTTATATTAATAAAAAATAAACACCCTAAAAAGTTATCAAAATGGTTAATGCTTTTTTTTTTTATCACATTTCCTATACAATAACTACTCTTTTTTTTTTTCATTTTTCTCCAAACATGTAACACAATAAAAACAATTATCACAATTTTAAAGATGAAATAGTAAGAAAATATTTATTAAAAAATAAATATAAAAATTCATCTTTTTGTTAATGGTTATAAATTCTAGATGTACCATTATTATTTTTTAATTTGCTCTCATAAATGATCTGAATCTTGATGATTAGAATAAACACAATATACTCATTAAAAATAAATATACTTTAATAAAATCTATACACGAATATTTATTTATTATTCTGAATCTATTAGTAAAAAGTATATAATTTAATCAATTCATAAAAACCTTAAAAGGTATATAAGTTTTTTATTTGTTTTTTTACTCTGACAATGATGTCTAAACTATAGATTAAATGAGTTGACTTAGAATTTTAATGATTCATCTTCTAATAGTTTTGGTAGTTAGCAAAAGACAAGAAAAAAATCATTATTAAAACAAAGTGTTACTATTACATCTCAATTTCTTGGTGTAAACTAAAACAACATGTCTGAGGCGGCTACAGGTTTTGACTAATCTCCTTCTGAGTGATTTGAGTTGAAAATTGAATGAAAATGGTCTGAAAAATTGAAAGTAGATGAACCCCTTTTGCATTATTGGACATTGCTGAACTGTTAAATTGCATGAACAAAAGCCTCATCATGACAGTGACATTTTGTTATTATAAGGTGGACATTGTCTGAGGCATGGTTAGGTTGATGCAGTTAATAGAAAATGTGTGATTCACGTTATTTGTTCTTTTATGTCTGAGACAAACATGTGATGAATTTTGGGGTGCTGAGGTGGTGTTCTTGTTTGAGACTTGGGAAGGGTTTCATATTGGAGAAGAGTTGTGGGAGTAGCTTCTTTACCAGCAAGGATTTGAAGCTTTTCACAGTTTCAACATTGAACTAAGCTGGGGTTTGACTGGTTAGTTGAAAAACCTTCTATGATTGTTCTTCTTTTTTTTTGTTTTGTTCTGTTTGTTTAAGTAAATGGGTTTCTGAATTTTTATCACACTCTCTGTCCCTTTGTGAATGTAGTTGGATCTTTGAAATTACCCTTTTTTATCATTTAAAGTTGATAATTGCTCACTGGGTTCTTTCTGGGGATTGTTTCCAAAATCGGGAATTTGGGGATTAGGTTTTTTGATTCATTCATTGAGAGAAAAATTTTACCCTTGTGAAATTCAGAAATACAATTGTTTGAATTTGAAGCTTGAAACCCTTGTCCTTGATTTATCAGGTTCTTTGTCAAAATAATGGATATTTGCTTTCTCTTTAAAAAAAACAACACTCTTTTCTTTTGTATGTTTCTGAGATTTCACTGCATAGGTAAGTTTTACAGTGAGTTAATGATAATTGATTTTAAGATGAAATATGACACTGTATACTTTACATAGTTATGATGTACATAAGGCTGGGATAAGATATATTTAGATAAACTTCTCTATAAATGCTTCAAAAGAGAAGTAAAACAAGAAAAAAAAAAGTACTTTGAATAGACAAAATTAGCTTATGCATAAGTTAATTTATAGAAGTATGATAATCTAAAAACTTGTTTTTATGAAAAAGTGAACTTTAAAACCTAATTCAATCTTATAGAACCGATTTATAAGGTGAAGTTTTAGTCTATATGAGATCTCTACTTATATATATGTATGTCGACTTTCACTTAATGGAGCAATTTATTTCATTTTCCTATCCTAGTTTCTTCTCTTAAAAGTACTTATGAAGAAGTTTATCCCAGTAAGTCCTAAATTTGACTTGAGAAATTTGTGTTGCAAGTGTTTAATATGGAGTTGTTATTACACAGCTGGAGCTTTGTTATTTATAGAGCCTGCAAGTAACTTGATATTCTGATGGAACATTCATTTTGTTGTTGTTTCTCTTCGGCTGTTACTGAAAACTTGCTTCCTTCTTTGTAGGGAAGAGAGATGGAGAGGATTGTGGATGCAGATGGAAACATCGTATCTCAGCGTTCCTCATCTTCTTCTTCAGTTGTTGCTCTGGCAATCAAGGGTAACAAGAAAAGCAAATATGTGGTACAGTGGGCACTTAATAAGTTTGTTCCTGAGGGAATGATTATCTTCAAGCTGATACATGTCCATGCTAATATACAAGGAGTTCCAACGCCAAGTAATGCATTTTTATGTTTAATATCTTCAATAAAGTATGAACTTTATGCATATGTTACATTTGCAAACTTCTAGATGTAATGCTAACTACATCAGTTGCACTTGTATCCTGAAGAAATTTGTTTAGCAGTCTTGCATTGTGCCTCAAAGTTAGGGAGTTTTCTTATTTGCATTACTTTTGTCAACATGACAAAACTTTAGATCGTGATTTTGGGTCATGTTTCTTCTGCTGTTTTCATTTTAATCACTACAAGAAAATCATTAAATAAAAACTAATTTTAGAAACATTATTATTTGACTAAATTAGAGATCCTTTTATAAACTAAAGAAGTTATTGGTATATAATATAGTTTTCATTATTAATAAAAATTTATAAAATAGTTTCTAAATTGGTATCTAACCATTAACTACTAAGGTTTTAGTTACTTACTACTTTATATTCTAAATTAGTCACTATTAGTCGTTTAGAGACTAATTTATAATCTAAAATATTAGTAGTTAAAACTTTAGTAGCTAATTAGATATCAATTTAGAAACCATTTTATAAATTATTAATAATAGAAACTACCTTAGATACTAATAATTTTTTAGTCTCCAAAATAGTATCTAATCTAGTCAATACAGTGACTAATTATTTTTTTCTCTAAATTTAGTTATTATTTGATGATTTTCTTGTAGTGAATGTTTAAGAGTTTTAGTAATTATGTGGGTTACTTAAGTTTTTCTATATAACAATTAATCTGATAATACACAAGTGACAACGGGTAGAAGATGGTTATGAACTAGCAGAAGATTATTTCATTAGGATAATATAACATTTTTGTATTTCCAGTGGGAAATGTGATCCCTCTTTCACAAGTGCGTAATGATGTAGCAACTGCATTCAGAAAGGAAGTGGAGTGGGGAAAAAACCAAATGATGCTACCTTTCAAGAGATTGTGTGAGCAAAGAAAGGTCAGATATGATAGATCATGCAGATTAATAAGAATAATTAGTGCAATATAGGATTTGTATTCTGATATTGTTGGTGCAGGTGCATGTGGATGTTGTAGTGATTGAATCAGATGATGTGGCTATTGCAGTAGCAGAGGAAGTGGCTAAGGGTGCTATAACCAAACTTGTTGTTGGAACTTCATCTAGTGGCATATTTAAAAGGTATTTATTTGATTTGTTGATGTATAGTTCAGTAAGCCAGTTCTGATAACAAATGATGTAAAAAGCTAACTATTAAGGAGAGAGAACCAAATACTTAAATACCATTGTTTTTTTTTACCATTAATTACTACTTGTTGGCTTATCATAAATTGTACTTCATTTTTTTTTTTGGTCTCTATCTGATTATATCTCCCCTTTACTAATGTATTGTTTTCAGTAAACAGAAGGGTATGTCTATGAAAATATCAGTAAGCACTCCAAGATTTTGCACAGTTTATGCTATTTCGAAGGGAAAATTGTCCATACGACAGTCCGACATGCCGATTGATGTAAGCATTATGGATGATGCTAGTGAAACCAGTTTTTCTTCCAGCAGCTCATCTAACTACACTTCCACATCTCAGACAGGTCTACTACTACTAGTAACTTCTTCAAAATTATGTAAATCCTAAATAAGTGTTACTTTCGGTGTCAGTCTAGCTGAGATGTCAAGTTGCATAGTGATGCCTAATATGAAAACTTTTATATAAAAAAAAGTGTTGACAGCATATTTAAATTCTTAAATTGCTAGCATCATGTCAGTATAAGTACATATCCAATACCTGAAATTTTCTAATTTAACATACTTGTGTTGCAGCATTGATAGTACACAGATAGTCACCTGCTCATATATACTCCAGTAAATGGTAGAAATTCACATTATTCTTCAAATCATAATTTCCCAATGACTCCCATGTGGGTTATTAGAAATAGAAAAATATAATAAGAAACCATCTACACTTAAACTATGACTCTATATTTTACGAGTTCTACTTTGATATTTAATGTTCACATTAGATTGCAAATAAAGGTAACACAGTGGGGTGCTTGGTTTCAAAGATATGTCTACCTCTTCTTAGAGATTCTAGCCTGTGTTGCATAATGGAAAACATCAAAATTGACTATCCCCTGTATAGTATAATTATTATCCTTTTTGGATGTGTACAGAATCTACCTCAGTTTCATCATATGCTGGTTTACACTCGTCTTCCCTAGCAACACAACGATTTCAAGCTCTTTCAAGTATAAATAGTGTCCTTCTAAGCACAAATCCAAGTTTATCTGACACTAGCCATTCTAGAGGCCAATCTATAGATCTTGGGAGAGAAAATACTGCTACCATCTCTGCAAGAAACTCAGACATTGATCATGCCTTAAGCCGAGTCTCTAGTTGCAAAAGCTTTATTTCAGATACTGAATCTTGGATGTATGATCAAAATTCTATCAAGGATGTAGCACTAGCAACTACATTTCCATCACCTAATATGCAGGTAATTTGAATTTTCTTTCATCTGGCTTGATGAAATAGTACTTATGTCCGACTCATTCATCTGGTGATGGTACCTTCTTGGAAAACGTAGACATATGTATACCTGTGACATGATTTAACATTGGAGGGTAAAGTATTAATACCTTTTTTTATTTTCGTTGTATTGTATATTTGACAAGTCTCCAGCAACACAAAAATTTTATCTTCACTAGAACAATAGTGTTTTATGCAAATGCAAAACTACAAATATGTTGTGCACAATCCAAATTTTTATTCATATGCAATCCTTCCTTCATAAAAAAACTATATGTTGCTTCTCTAACAGCTATTGCTTCAGCAAATTCCAGTTAAATACAACTCCAATTTGCAAGTGAACTTTCTTTGTTGTCCTTTATTTTATCAGGCAAAATTTAACCTTGAGCTGGAAAAGTTGAGAATTGAACTAAGACATGCCCAAGGACTGCATGCAGTAGCTCAAAGTGAGAAAACTGAAGCATGCCGGAAGGTAATATCTATTTTCTTATCGCCAGATACACTTTCTTCTACCTAATAAGTGCAATAATTTAATGGGAACCCTGCACCCTGGCATACCTAAGTTGTTTTCTTGTTAGGTCCTCTTTCTTTGCTTTAGCATCCATAAAGAAGCATTACCCTATTATTGCAATTGGAAGATGAATGCACCTTCCATATGCCTGCAACTAAAATCTTTGTCGTATTGTTAAATGGATTAACATCCTTTATTGCTTGGAACAGCTGAATGACCTTAGCAAGAGACGATCAGAAGAAACCATGAAAATGAAGGAGATTGTTGCTAAGGAGGATAAGGCAGAGGAATTAGCAAAACTAGAAAGTGAGAAATATCAGGATGCATCCAGAGAAGCTGTATATTTGAAAGAATGTGCTGAAAGAGAGGCTGCAGAAAGGAAAGAAACAGAGTTGAGAGTCATCCGTGCTACAAAAGAGAAAGAAAAATTGGTAGATGCTCTAAGTGGTACAATGTTGCAGTACCGGAAGTTTACATGGGATGAAATAGTCTCAGCTACTTCATCTTTTTCTGAAGATCTGAGAATTGGAATGGGAGCATATGGAACAGTGTACAAGTGCAATTTGTATCACACAACTGTTGCTGTTAAAGTTCTCAACACTAATGGAAATCGTGAAAGCAAGCAATTCCAACAGGAGGTATGAAAAATTTATAAATAAAATGGTAAAGCAAAAAAATGTTCCGTAATGAGATAAAAGAATAAGTATATAGCGCTTCATTGCTGCAGATGTTTCTAGCATTTTGAGTGGCAAGTTTGGATTTTCTCATTGATATATCAAAGTTTATAATCCTAATTCAAATATAATGGTTAGGGTGGGCAAACAATCCAAATCTTCAAATCTAATCCATAATTATCCAAATCCATATTACTTTAAGTCTATTTTAATGGATTTATCTCAAATCTAAATCCATATTTTAGGATTTTAAGTCCAATCCATTTAATTGGATTTGGATTGGATAATTTTTGGATTTTGAAAATCCAAAATCAATGCAAGTATGAGTTAGTTCAAGTTATGAATATGCTAGGCCAAGATAAGCTTAGTAAATTTGAAGCCAGACCAGCCTATCTCATGTAAAGTCGAGTTGACTAGGGTCCAAGTCATGCAAGGTTGGGTTGGGCCCAAGACAAGTCGAACCAAGCCACTCGAAAGTCAAGTTGAGCTAGGCTGGTCTGACTTCAAATTTAAGTTGTGGAAAAATCATGTAAACTAGATTAATCAAATTTAAATTGGATTTTAAATTTAATTTGATCTCGTGAAAATGGACCTGAACTCAATTTGATTTAGTGTCAAAGCACTATCATTTTAGGAAGGGGTTTAGGCCTAACTCCATTGTACAAAACTGGTTTATAATATGACAATTACCTCCATTTGTATATTCTATTTTGACACTATTTCTAATCGATATGGGACTTTGATTTCCCCTTTATCTATTAAGAGAGTATGTGGACAAAACTTAGATATAGTTCCTTAAGTGTCTTTTATACAGTTTTTCAATCAAAATTAGAGTTTCACCTCGGTAGTCTAGTTGACTTCTAATGAAAATATATTACATGGATTATCAATTTGAACTCTACTTCTGATAGAAAAACACACCAAAAATACCTAAAGAACTGCAATATATGAAATCATCTATGTTTGAAATGTATAAAGTTAAACAATTATTTTTATCAGAGGTTAAGTAGAGTAAATTTAAAACATACAACCAAAAAACAGGTCATTGGTCTGGGTGGCATCCAAAACAAGATTCTATTTTCTCTATCTAGCATTGCAAGTTTTTATGCTTTTTCTAATTTCCAGCACACTTTACTTGAACAAAATTTAATGAAGATTGTTGCAAATAATTATAAGACAGGAACTGAACCAGACAACAATATTGATTTATATCTTTTCTTTTCTTCTAGTTAGAGATATTGAGCAGAATTCGTCATCCAAACTTGCTTCTTCTTCTTGGTGCATGTCATGATCATGGATGTCTTGTATATGAATATATGGAGAATGGTAACCTGGAGGACAGACTGCTGAGGAAAAACAACACTTCCCCAATCAAATGGTTTGATAGATTTCGAATAGCTTGGGAAATTGCATCGGCTCTCGCCTTCCTTCACAGCTCAAACCCGGAACCTATTATTCATCGTGACTTAAAACCAGCAAACATCTTGCTTGGTCGTAACCTTGTCAGCAAGATTGGTGACATTGGACTTTCTACAGTACTCCATTCCGATAATTTATCTACCATGTTCAAAGACACAGCACCTGTTGGAACACTCTGCTACATTGATCCTGAGTACCAAAGGACAGGGTTAATATCTCCAAAGTCTGATGTTTATGCTTTTGGAATGGTGATCTTACAGTTATTGACAGCAAAACCAGCAATAGCACTAGCTCATAAAGTTGAAATTGCAATTGAAGATGGGAATTTGACAGATATATTGGATCCAGAGGCAGGGGCTTGGCCGTTTAAAGAGACACTAGATTTGGCCGTGTTAGGATTGAGCTGTGCAGAACTTCGGCGTAGAGACCGGCCTGATTTAAAAGATCAAGTGCTTCCAACACTTGAGAGATTGAAAGAAGTTGCTGATAGGGCCCAACATTCTGCTTCAACTGTTACTATTAAATCCAAACCTCCTAATCACTTTATCTGTCCAATTCTTCAGGTAATTCAATACTCCATAATGATAATACTATCCATTTTCTATGCCACAATAATAAAATGTGTTACCTAAGCCTTTGGGTGAACATATTTTAAATTCTAGTAACAACAAACCCAACCTTTTTCCTCATGATGAGGTTGGATACCTTGATAAAAAAATGTCATAATGTTATTTTAAGTTTTAGTTACTTATTTGGTTCTTATACTTATTACTTTTACATTTTTGCCTTTATACCTAAAACCTGAATGTTTTGGTTTGTACATATACTCTTAGAAGTTAGAATTATGTTTTGATCTCTGCTGTTAAGTGTGTCCTAAGCCCTTTAGCTAAAACCATGACAAATTTTATGGTGCATGTTAAACCCCCCAAAATTGTCAGTTTAGCAACAAATTTGTGATAGTTTAATAGCTGCCAAAAAAAATTGTAGCAACTCTACACTGTTAATATCGATTTGTGACGGTTTTATCAAATGGAAGGACCAAAAAAGAATTAAATGTTCATAGGCAGAGACTGAAAGGTCAAGTTTCTAGGTAGAGACTAAATGTAAAAACCGTATAAGTATTTGGACCACCATTGTAAATCATGTTGGATAGTAAAATATCAACTTATATACAACCTTTTTAATGATTTCACCTGTAGATTCTGGTAACAGCCTTCTTAAAAACATAAGGAACATTCTGTGCATGTTAACTAGTTACAATAGTAGCTTGAGCTAAACTTTGTCTTCCAACTGCCTTGTCAATGTCCTTGAAGGTGTCTGTTGTACTTTTTGTGATGCAGGATGTGATGGATGATCCTTGTGTTGCTGCTGATGGATATACATATGATCGCAAAGCAATTGATAAGTGGCTTCAAGAGAATGACAATTCACCAATGACAAACATGGCTTTACCTCACAAGCATTTAATTCCTAATTACACACTTTTGTCAGCAATTTTGGAGTGGAAGTCCAGAGAATCATGATATCAGCAGCAGTTCCTTTCTCCAAGTTGATATGAAGACCAATATTTTTCTGATTTAGGGTTCTTAAAACAATGTAGCAGTGTGTTGGATATAGATATTTTTTGTAGCTGTACCACCTAAGAATGCCTTTTGATTAATTTAGGTGATTGATTTTCAGGTGTAGATAAATGTGATTCTATTGTCTGATTCTGGACACAAACAAATGTCAATCTTGTTCTTACTATAAATAAATAAAACAAGAATGTATTTTTTTGTATACACAAGGTACTAAGGGATAAACAATATTGTTTGAGTTGGATAAGAGTATTATAAGCCATAAAACTCTCCTTTCAAGTATTGAATGTAGTTGCATGTTTAGGATTCAACTCAAGTATTGTTTAAGCTGGAATAACCCCTTGGTGGTTCTTCCATGTTGGATGATTTATAAGAACCACTTTAAAGCTAGATAAATCCACATAATTATCCAATACTTCTTATCACACAAGTAGAAAATAGTCAATGAATAAGTTGTGTTTTTAAAAGTATTTTTGCTTGCTTAATTTAGAGCTCTATAGAAATTGAATTTATGTTTATATTATATATATATATATCCTCTTAACAGTTTTTGAAAATTTATAATATAAAACAAGAGTGTTTGTATGGATGCAAGTGTTAAAACACTTTAAAGGGTATTTTTTTTATTTGCAGAAAATACATTTTTCCTATGATATTTTCTTATAAAGGAAAATTGTAAAAATGTGTATAAACTATAATAAACACACGTCCAGAATGCAATTTTACATTCGGAAAATTTTATGTTCCAAACTGACCATTCCAAAAGATAAAAAATTGCAAGAGATTTCTTATAAACTAAGTTCCATATATTAAAATGACTTTATAGAACCATTTTTAATTCTTAAACAGTAAATTTGAGTGACTAAAACTATACTTTTTAAAAAATATATGAAAGACTAAAAAGGATATCTAAAATTTAAAGGTTATCCGAAAATTTGGAAGACAGCATAAATTAACCCTTTAAAATATGTTAAAAATACAACCTCGACATTTAATGACTTTGCTCTACATAATAAATTAAATAACTACACAAGCAAAATCTTACTTAAGAATGAAAATGTTGAACAAACTTGTATTAGATGTTCATGGTATAAGAGTAATGATGTACATAGAAAATTGTGATGTACAAAATAATCAAGCCTTCTTCCATTTATTGCGATCGCCAATAGAAAATCATGAACAAAGCACACAAAAATATATATATTCCTATTACAAAAATTTCCCTCCATGGTTACAAGTTCCAAACTTTCAACTTAATGATGCAGTTACATTGGTAAATAGATATATATTATACACAAAACCTTGGTGTTAATTATCCTTTCATGCTGGTTCCTGTTAGAGCAAGTAGCTACTTCCACAATTAAACTTCGGGACCAGATGCAAACATGGATACAAGACCTCTAAACACTTGGGCTGAAAGTTGGTGTGCCTGAAAAATCTCTCCATCCACATTCCATACACTCTCATCGCCAGAAGAAGTAAAAGAAAATGCAGGGGTCTGCAAAAGCTAGATAAAATTAGTATATTGTCCATGGTCATACTTGGAGGTGGTGTGGATTAGGGTAAAACTAACCTTATGATGTTCAACAAACTTAAAATTCAAGGGGTTTCCCCCTCTTCTTGTAAGTTGAGTCAGATGCCTGCATCATTTTGTAAAGCAAAGAAAAAAGAATATTGTTACTGAATGTGTAAGATATATTTGATTTCTGCAGAAATAATGAGACAAACATATAAAATACAGTCAATTAAACTATATAACATATATGGGAGCAGAGCATATAAATTTTAAAAATAACAAATTAAGGTTCCACAGAAAAGAGCATCACTAAATTTTTTCATGATTCAGTCTTCACAAACTGGCCACATGGCTGTGTAAAAGATTATTATTCTATTTATTGTAATGTAAGACTGGCAGTGCCAGCTTTCCAGAGGATTTTTTAAGCAATAGTATGTATTACACTTTTACCAAGAGCAAAATATCCCACTACAAAACCAGGTGCAAGCCATTATATTAAATGGCCAATGAATAGCATACATTTAATGTAAAAGTTAATTTTCAATTCGAAAATTCCATCAACTCAATTAAGCAGATCCTACATGTAAAAAATTCCAAGGATTCAAAAGAATGATATGAAATGGCATTGCAACGCAAGACTTCCAAACATAAGCTAGATAAAGGTTTCTTTCTTCATAGCAAAGAACAGATTCAAAATTTACAAAGAGACTTATTGACTTTCATAATTTCACATGCACAATGTAGAAAGAAGACAGGTGGTGTTCACCATAAATAAGATGCATGAGGACAGTCTCTAATCAATATTAGATGAAGAAAACCATCAGACAGGTGTGCATCAGCCACCAATCCATCCGGTGCTTTTTCATTTCTGCAAGAGATTACAGCAGCTCCCACACTAAGAAAGTGTCCTTTGGATCTTGCCCATCTGGTTTCTTCTGAATTCAGATGAGGTGTAAGGCTGCAAACTCCAACGGATGCATGATTTGGCTTTTCATTACAAACATTGCAATTAGTTCGGCAGATACGTTTTTCTGATATGTGTGAAGACCTTACTGCCCGTATCAAATTACCCTGATGATCTCTTTTGGAAGTCAAATTGATTTCATCTGATTCAACATCTAGGTATGCTATTTCTGCCTCATAAGACCTGAAGATATGCATGCAAAGGCCAAGTTAAATAAGCAAGATGTTAAGTGCCAATAATAGAAAAAAGCAACAACCCTATTAGTTTATGCATAAAAAATGTCAACTATTCCCCTAGGAGGTCTTTAACCATTTTTTTTATGATAATTGAATAAAAAGATTCATTCTCTTCATAAGAACCAACAAGGAGCGATTCTTCAATTAGTCCATGGAGTTGAAAACTAATTCAAGAAAAGTTTATGATCCAAATCAAAGGAAACAATAGCAAAAATAATCCCTCATGATACATCAACAAAAACCGAATTCATGGTTACAATCTTATATCCTAAGAGATAAGGACTGTGCACACTTCATTCAAGACTCCTGAGAGTGCGTAAGGAAATAAGGAAAGTAATCCAAAGAGACAACCAAAGACTCTCTAAATTATTCTAAAATACAATCAAGATATTATCAGATATTTTTCAAGTATCCCAACTAATGGAACCTATGAGAAAAACAACATATATTTTATGAAAATGGAATCTCTGGTTGTGGTTCAAAACAAAGAAAGAATACACATTACATAGTCCCAATATAACAGACAGAATAAGAGAGTAAAATAAGAAAAGTATGGAATTCAAGAAAGCGAATTACTTAGAGATTACCTGTGCTTTAAAAATACCATTGTTCCGGCATAATCATAACGTTTGGGACCCATCCAACGATACTTCTCACTCTCAGTGATGACATCACCATAAAATCCATACCTGAGATCAATAATGTAGGATATGGTATTACTAAATCTTTATAACTATTAGAATTAATTTGTAGTATATGCAAGATGACTAGCAGTACATGCCTCAATGGGTAATAAATTGAAAACCGGTTTCTTGATGGGTCAAGAAAAATTTCAATTCAATCCGGTCTATTCTCACAGCTAGTGGTCATGTGCAAGTAAATTCAAGATCCAACCCAAAATTATATCTATAAATTGATTGAGATAAAAAGAGAGAAGATTAAAAATATATTGGAGCATAAAATATCCTCTTATTTGAAAAAGAAAATTCAAAATTCAATATTACCCACACATTGAACATATTTGTTGGAGATCTCACATTGACTAGAGATATAACCAAATTTAGTATATAAATTGATACAAACCTTACCTTAAAAGCTAGTTTTGTGAAATTGACTTACGTTTAAAGTACACCTTTTAAGATATCTGAAAAGGGAAACCCCTTAAATACCATAAGCTCTACACTATGTAAAACCTAATCACTTGAGAGGAGAGCTTAGGACTTCAAAATAGGTTTTCTAAGGACCAAAACTCAGTATAGTTAGCAAGCTGAATTTCTACAATTTTCATGAATCAAACAAACAAAAGCTTGCTAATTTAATTCCCTCAACTGCCATACAGCACTTGGTTCCTTTGAATATGAAACCAGAAATATGCTTGAAAGATAAACATTTGCAACTAAAGTAAGCTTAAAGCAAGAGTTAGGATTGTCTTCTTTTTATATTTAAAGAACACATAACAGAGGAATTACCCTGAAAAGGAAGCTGCATAGCGCACATTAGGTTCAACCTCAGATCTAGGAGTCGTTTTCCACCGTACAACTTGAGCTATGTCAAGGTGCACCCTCTTACCAAGGACAATCTGCAATGCAGAAGTAATAGGATCTCGAGTTCCAGTTGTACTACAAAATACAGTGTTGTATTCAGAATTTCACATAACCCATGTGAATTGTATCAGAAAACTCTAAAATTACAAAAAAAATATTGGCTACAGAAATCTTAAGTGCATGTAATTTTCAAAAGTATATATTAAAATGTTTATAAAAAATCTAGATTATTTTTAGTGTACCTTAGACTATTTTAGAATGTATCAAAGATCTTTAGAATATATTGAGAAATAAACTAGTTATCTAATTAATGCATAAAATTGTTTCCTAATTTTTTATTACCTGATTTACCTCCTTTATTCAGGATTACTAGTTTATTGTAATGATAGGCTTAAGCTTGTAATAGTAATACTACTCTAGTACTTGTGTTATGTAGCAGTAGTTACCCATTAGTTATATAGGAGTTGCCTATAAATAAGAGGGGCTATGAGGGAGAAGGTCGTCTTGGGAATTCTTTGGGACAGAACCAGGTCTCTCAAATACAAGGAGTGTTACACGGTTTCCCATTAATAAAGATAATTTCCATCTACAATCTGATCTAGGTTCTATCAACTCAATCTAATTATCATATTATAATATAAATGACCACAATTACTAGGACAAGATTTAGTGACTAGTATCGTATTGATACAGCACCATATCAATTGTCTCCATTTTTTCTCTTTCAACATGGTAACTAGTGCTTTAGAGAGGTAACCCAAAATGAAAGAAAAACACGGATACCCATAGATCCATCATCCTCTAATAAAAAAATTATGTCCAGTTTCAATGCATGTAGTCCATAGGAAACCCTTTCATTTAGTGACCATAATTAAGCCTCCTTGATTATAGATTGTATTTACTATATGACTAATATATATGTTCATCTCCCTGTGTGTGATTGTGACCCTTAATTTCCGAATCCAACTGCTAGAAAGTACAATAGTAACAACTAAATGTAATTTATGCAGAACAAGGCAAAATGAAATTTGGATAGAAGATATTGCAAATTGGTTTGGTTCTTGATGCATAAAAATCAAAGCAGATGATTCTTCATAAATATATTCTATAAATTGATATTAGATATGACATATATATCATCTCTAGTGCGGAATGGAAAGTACGAAAGAAAAAGGTTACCAGATTACAATGGCATCAGTTGAACCTGCAGGAATAATCCCAAATCTAAACCATTCATTGGGAACAGGAAATTCAGCAGCCTTATCTGCAGAATCTTCAAAAGCAACACAATAACCAAGCATTAAATGTCATTTCTTTTTTTCCTTTTCTGTTAATAGTGGCTTTGTGCTTCTATAAAGTAAAGTAGAGATGTAAAGGAGAAGAAATGGTGGTTGCAGAAACTAACATTTCACAGTAGTCACTGAAGTATGGAAAAAAGTAACATGTTAAATGATAGAAATGATACAATGCAATTATGAAGGGTCGGAATGATGACCGTAATTAATGCAGAACTGACATTATCGGGAGTTGTTGTAGCATTGGAAACATTAAGGTCTTAGAAAGTAGCTCAATGCTTATTCACTGTCTTTGTAAATATAAGTTGTATTTACTTTTTCCTGTATATAAATACAAATATGCTATGGCCAAATCAGTCAAGCAATTCACAAATTACTCTCTTAATTTATCCTCGTGTCTCTAGTATCTATTTTCATGTTTCCCAACTCATTCCAGTTTCAAAGGCATCCAATAACTAAAACAATATGTACTGAACGAGTCAATAACTGATCACAAGTACAAAGCATTTGTTTGGGAAGTAATGGTGTACAGATAAATTAAACTCACTCAGATTTGAGATTCTAGATCCAAATTGTTTTGGACTTGAAATCAGAGGAAACTGGTCTTCCTTCTTACTTGAAGTCTCAGCAACTATTTCATCGTCATCATGATCTAAGGAATAACCATTATCTTTAACCACATGCACAAAATCTGAAGGCGTTGGTGGGTATGGAGCTTTAAACCTGGGAGAAAGAAACCCATTTAGGATTTCATTGAAAAATCCATCACCACCCTGGAACCACCACAGTTAGAACAATATAATTTAAAAACTGAGGAAAACCATTTGAAAGCAACAAGTTGAAAAATGAATAAACAGATGCATCTAAAATATAAAGGTTTGAAACTTGATAAACATAAAATCTCATAAACATTCAAAAGAATGATTGAGGAATTAGATCATAACAAGAATATGCACATAAGGTTCTTGGAAATTGCAATGTTGTGCAAGGCATTATGATAAATATCAAATCCAAATGCCAATCTTGATATTGCACAAGCTCATCATATCAAAGAAATCTTGTGACACTGTATCATTTGATAGAGTATATTAGATCAGAAAGCTAAGTTTTTCACATTCATTTATGGTTCCAGAGTTTAGACAAGTTTTATTCAATTGTAGAGGAAAGACGAAAACAGAAAAGTGATAGAACTGGATCAAGACAAACAAGTGGAGAAAATAAATGAAGAGAAGAGAAGTGATGAAATGTGTACTATTCTCTAGCACAACTCTCATAATAGAGCCAGACATGAGGTACTGTAGTACTTAGGGTATTTGAGTGACCCTGACTCTTCCCACTTTTTACGAGTTCAATCCAATCCTTTCAAATGACAAGATATATTTGTTTGTAAACCTCTCATCTTATTTATAGGTAATATGGCTTAACTCTTCTCAATCTCCGCCCAATAACAAATAAATTTTAATAACTAACAGATTAACTATCAGACCCCTAACAAAAAAGAAACTTCAAACATCAGAGATTAGATCCTCTGTGAATAGGGAAATATATACAGCTAACAATCAAGGATAGCATCCCTTATTACTCTTTAATTTGTTTTCATATTTTGTATTCTTGATCATTATAATAGAGAATCCTTTGTGAGCTCTAACACATTCTCTAATTCATTCATTCTATAAGAAAATTAATTTATTTCAATTTTGTGAAAGAGAAAGTGCTCTCAAAAAAATCATTATTGATTTTGTCAGCTCCAAACCAATTGGCCGACTTGTTCACTAATTCTCTCAATGTTGATAACATTTGTAATAAGTTCGACTCATGATATATATGCTCTAGGGTTACAGATATGGATAGATCCTCTGTAAATAGGGAAATATGCCTCGCTAACGATTAAGGATTGTATTTGTATCCCTTATTCCTCTTTATTTTGTTTACATATTTTGTATTCTTGACTTAATGGAGGAATGTGTAGCTAACAATCAAGAATTGATCCACATTAGGATATTGTCTCCTCATTGGAGGAATATGATTTCATGGAAAAAGGAAGAAACAAAATTTTATTTGAGCTCTCACTACATGTGAGCTAATATGGCTAAAACATCAACTCCAAGAATTGCGTTTCTGTGAAGTACACTCAATGAATCTCATTTGTAATAAACCAAGCAACCCTGCACATTGCCTCCAATGCAATCTTTAATGAGCAGACTAAGCATATTGAGATTTATTTCCATTTTATTATGAGAAGGTTATGTCTGGAGAAATTACGAGTTCATTTGTAGTTCTAAGAGCAGTCAACAGACATTTTCACCAAGTCTCTTCAAGGACTGAGAATAGCAAACATATGTTGCAAGCTTGATGCATCCAGCTAATACGCTCCAGATTGAGGGGAAGTGTTGAAAAATATTATGTAGATTATAGAGATGTATTAAAAAATATGACAAGTTTGATTTAAATGACTTTGTTCTAATTTATATCAGCTTTTATTTGTATTTATGTAAATAACACTTTTAGGAGATTTGTACCTAAGGTAATTATGATCATATTTCCTGTATCATCGTGTCTCTCTAGATTTACCTCCATTCATGTCCTTTGTAAGGTTTAATCAATCATAAATATACATATTTTTTCAATCATTTCCTCTAGTCTTAACTATATCATAATGAGTGTTATCAGCATCAAAACTCAGTTACTTCTGGTCTAGTTCTATTTGAATGTAAAGAAGGGAGATAAGTTCTTACAACGGCTACAACACCATCATATGAGTTAAGCTCCATATTTGTTATAGAAGACATCACACCAAATGCCTCTCCTGCTCTCTCTGTCACGATCACCTAGCAAAGAAAAGCAAATCTTATTACTAGGATAGAGATCAATAATTTCATTTGATTATCTGTTACCACATAATATTATCACAAAGTTAAGTTCTCCTTCTCTAAGTTGCATCCAGAGCAAACAATAACAGTTGTGATGTTAATAGATTTATGTTAGACGCATATACTTGAGATCTAAAGGTATGGCGGTAAATAAGCTGATCAAAATTAAAAGACAATCACCTCAAGCTAATTCAATCAAAATATATCAATCTTGAGCAAAATCTCACATAAGATATCAATCTTGTGCTTAAACAGACAGAGCACAAGTCAGTAAGGTTATTTGAAGAAACAAATGCACACAAAATTGGTCATTACTTCATTCTCCCCTCACCTCCAATATATTATTACATATTTTCATTTAATAAATTTATTTTTGTTGATCATTGACAAAATAATGTCATTTTTTGTTATGGACAAATCTTACATATTGTACTTTTTTAGGTACATAAATTTGGGGTTTCACCTTGGGAATTTACATTTTATTAAATGCATTATATATTTAAAAAATGAAACTCCGAATTTAATTGGACAAAAACACTAATTGTACCTCTAGTACAGTATATAAGTTTTGTCTTTATGTTATTTACATTATTAATTATTAAATATACATAATAGATCGGACTCTATTTAATCAAGCATCGAAATTGACCATGTTCTCAATCAAGATCTACCATATACATATAATTATTTTTTAAACATTTATAAAGTGAAATTATAACTCAAATTTTAACAGGACAAGCTCAAATAGATCTCTGGTGGTTTTATTTGTTCATTTCACTAGTCTAAGCTGTAGTTGACTGGCCAAGGCAAGCACAAAACATATTATTTTAAAAATGAATCTAAAACTAAAATATTTACTAAAAGAATTATTAAAAGAAATATTTACTAAAATTCATAAGTTAACAGCATGAAATTAATGGAAATGGAATCATTTATTCCTGTTACAACAGCTGGGCACAGTCCAAAAATAATATTTTAAAAGCTATTGAGCAAGGAGTTGATGGCCAAAGACTTGGATAGGAGTTAAGCATACATAAACATAACATTGAAAGTTTATCAAGAGCTATTCATTTAGGATATTGTCAGAGATTCTAAAGTTTCACCTTTGTTTCTACTTTAGCGCGAGAGAATATAGGAGCTACAGCTTCCCAGGTTCTACAGCCATTACCTTTACCGCTCCTTGGATGAACAAAAACCTAGTGAATCAGAAATTATATCTGGGAAAAGTTCATTTTAATTAATCAATAAAAGTAAAATGCAAAATTGTAAATGTTTGACCAATAATAGAGCATACCAAAAGATTCTTTGGTCTTCCAACTTCCCGTTTCAAAGAAGCATTAAGTTGATTAACCCACTTCCGACACATTTGCAAATTTGTATGACCAAAAGTATAATCAGCAAGGATACACTGAGAAGGTTGATTCTTGCTCCTTATAAAACCATGCACAGTAAAGCGGTACATCTGCATAATTGTAAGCTAAATAGAGAGAAACAAAACAAACCTTAAGGAAAAAAATTGCATAATTGTAAACAACAAGAGCAAACCTGTATGTCTTCACCCAAAAGTAGACATTCAGTAGCAGGAGGGAGACTCGATATGTAAATTGAACCATGATCATTTAAGTCAACAGCATATATCTCAGAAAGTTTGATCTCAGTAGCAACCTTAGGAAAATATTTAACACGTAAACAAGTTGAAACATCCTGATCCATTGAACATTTAAGAAAAATAGTATTAGAAGAACCCAAACTACATGCTCAATTTAGTAATTACCAGTTTAAAAACTACACATTGCTCATATCAGGTCATATTATTGCAACTAATTATAAATATTATATACATATATATATATATATATATATATGTGTGTGTGTATTTTAGAGTAAAAATGAAAAATTAAAACATAAACAAGCCATGACAGGGATGAAATGCTAGAAGAAATTTAAACACAAGGGAAGCTCTGCCATTATTAATTTGGATATGAAAAATGCTTGAAAAAATCTTTTTATAAGAAAACATATTGTTGTTACTTGACAATGATAGTATTTCATTCGGTTCTGCAGCAAAGAGTATGGCATTTGGCTATATTAAAAATTTACACACGATCAAATCTAATACAATGTGACTATAAAGCTGCCCTATTTTATATTATATGCCAAACTCTATGGCAGTTGTTCAATTTTATGAGAATTACACATTATAATTTGTTTTAAACTACGTATGAATCTTTGTGAGTATATGTTTTATATATGCCAGTTCCTCTACAACTATTAGATGCACTAGAGCAATTTGATTGTCCATGTAACAGCCTTCCAAGATATTGGATTGTTGATTGTAGGCAGCTCTATTTCACATAGAAAAACCACTCAAATGACTAAAGAAATGAACCAAGACACATGACTCAATTAAGTTGCCAATATTGTCATATACACACAGCTATGTTTGGATGTATCTGGTTAATAATTGCCAAAGTCAGATGAACAGATCCCTCTCCCCAGGTCTTGACCCACTGCCAAGTAATACCCACCATCTGTTCAAGCTTCACAGATGGGGTCTCATGAACCACAAAATTCCTTTCAGCCTTTCGCAACTCACCCACTTGTCCAAAACCATAAACGTTGATACACTTGGTTGGAATTGGATCAACCCTTTTGCAAAAGTATCCTATAATTATGGGACTTCGTTTAGATTGAGAAACTTACCCACTTTACAAAATACCAGTTGTGTCCCCCTTTGTATTTGGTCTAACCTCATTTGTCCCAATTCAGCCCCAACCCTTGCTCTTTCCAAAAATGTGTTGCTACCATGTAACGACACAATAGCATGTATCTTCTCCTTCCCCTCCATCACCAAGTAGTGTCTTCCACAATATCAACACCACAATTTCATGTATCTATTGGTAGGATCAAGTTGTCAAAAATACCAAGCAACTAGACTGTAAGTTGAGATGAGCTTGATGACCACCCACTGACCACCATTAGAAGCAATTCACAAATGTCTCCTCTTGTCGATGCAAGCTTACCTTCATTTTTTGTTTTCTAACAATCTACCCAATGGACTAGTCTCACCACCACTCTCCTTTGCACAAGAATGGGACTTGTCATTTTGACCCCAAACCCATTACCATTTGGGTTTTCTTCCGCTTCATTTCACCAGGAGCGTGTAAGTTGATCTCACCCTCCTCTATGGTCAATCTCTCAGCAAAACTACAACTGGCATTCTCTCTGCATCTTCTAATCATAGCAAGCAACAGAAAATGACTCCCAATCTGCATCGAGATCCTTTTGGCACCATGACTGAAACCAAAGCATGGCTTCATCTCACCCTTCATGCTCATGAATTCCCATTGCAGTTTATCACATAGTTGAATTTCTTGCTCCTCAAAGAACATTTCAGCTCTAACGATCCACTCAATAGAATTCATTCCCACAAAGTCTGGCTGCTCCAACATTCCTGTGTTCTCCATCTCCAGATACACTGGGTCTCTCTTGAGCAATCCAACACATTGAACCAATTTATTGGGACAAAATATTGGTAAATTTGTATTACAGACTGAAAAATAAATCTATTACTGAAGAGAGCCCCCTATAATCCCAGAGAACTAACTACTCAGAGAAACTATTTATCTGCCTAATAACAAACAACAACCTAAAATTATTCCCTAAATACCTCTCTAGCTCCTCTATATATAACCTCATTTCTCCCCTTCTTTCTCTATAACTAAATTTTTCCTCCCTCCCTGCTTTCCACCTAAGGTAACTATAGTGGACCATGGACATTTGGGCCTGCTAGTAGCCCATACTGATTGCCCTGATTCATTAGAAACTGGAAACCTATCACATTCTGTCTTGCATAAGAGCAGTAAGAAATCTGACCATGAAAAGCGGTTTATGTGTTGTCTTGAAAATAGGTGATCTTACCCTGACTGTTTTCAAAACAAATCTTGAATGCTGCGCTTCGCCCCTCCTAGTATCATCCTGTAGCATGAAACGATGAAATGACTCCCTTAGTGGTTCCACAAGCTTCATGGGAGCTTAAACTCAAACTTGCGTTCCATTAAAACAGCCAACAAATCCATCCCTTACCCACAAATTTGTCTCCTCACTCAAGCTCTACCATAAAAAAACTCAGACCCCATTCAATTAATACATTTTATAAAACACACCAACTACATCAAACACAGTCAGAAAAAATCAGGATCAAAACCAATATTCAACCCAACATGTGGTCGGGTGCTGGTACAAGGTACCTATAGGTACACATGGTCCGTCATTTTTTTCATAATTATCACAAGAGTTTTCAAAGAAAACCTGGTATGTGGTACCCCGAATTCAATAATACCCCGAATTATTGAAAGAATTCTATAACTATGATTCAACATAATCTAAAACAAGGGTGAGATCAATGATCCACCCCATTTCCCAAAAATCAGACATTTTGACAAACACGTTGAAGGCAATGAAATGGACTTACATTATCCAACGGTCCCACCAATTTCCAAGACAAGCGGTCCTCGTGGAAGGTGAGGGTGACCTCCCCAACGTGATCCAACAAAAAGGTGGAGCTCAAAACGGAAGCTTCATCATCAAAAAGTGAAGCTGTGAGAGACGTGTCCCCCACATGACAATCGTTTCCTTCTCTCTCCATTCACAAGGGAAGAAGAGTCAAGGAAACGAGTTGATGTTTGTTTACCCGAAAATTAAAATTAAAAAGTTGTGGAAAAGGTTGAAAAGTTTCAACCAGGTGAAAAAGGCTCGAGTTTGTAGCGTTTGGAAAATGCAAGGAAAGTTGAAAGGAAAATCTTTTATTATGGTTTCGTTTGGTGTTCTGTTTTCTTCCAACGCAACTTGTGAGGGGCAAAACCATTGACTCTATTTAGCGCAAGCATGCCATTCACCACAAATTTTGATACCAAAATTGAACAGAATATTCATTTTCCAAAGATTGCATACCAAAAGAGTGAATGGTTATTATTTTTTTTTTCATACAATTTTTTTTTTGTCAAATTCAAATTTAATATTTAAGTAAAATAATTTAACCAATTTGATGCTTTAACATTTGAAACCAGGCTAATATAGTCCTAGAAAAAGCATATTTGTCTTGGGTTTTAAAAATAGTTTTGTTGAATTATTTTGCCATTAAAAGATCATTCTAACAATACATAAATAAGAAATTGTTTTAATATTAAGTTATGATATCATAAACTAATTTTTTAATCGAAAATGCAATATTTGTAGATTTCAGAAATAGTAATAATGAATTATTAAAAAATAAATGATATTGATAGCACATAAAATGTATTATATAATGGAAAAAGAAAAATGTGGAAATCACTATATACTATGAAATTAAGAAAATTGAAAAAAAAAAAAATAGAAGGTGAGTCCTATTATAAAAAAACACATTTTATATAAAAGATGGTAGGTTGTTTCACCATATATGATTTAAGCTCTTTTAAGTTGTTTGTAAGATTGAATTGATTAAGAGAAACAACATCACAAAATACACAATTGAAATTGTTTCATCATTTGAATAAATACATTATAGAGATTCAGTATCAATAATACATGAGTGAATCCATATAGAAATATTACGACACTTTCAACCTAGCATCGCACAAAATATAAATTTTTTAGATATATGTTGTTCAACTTTTTCCTTTTCACTAAAAGTGGAATTAAAGTTATTTAGATTTTTATAAGAAATTATTACTTAGAGCATTATCATTGTTGCATTAATACAACTAACTATAGATAAATGTCAATGACATTCAAAATTTTAGAAGTTATCGATGGAATAATGAATGAGCCATTGTTTGCAAGTGTTAAAGTGTTTCCGAAATTTTTGTGTCCTAATAGTTTTATAAGAACAATATTGTCTTTAAACAAGTTAGTAATGAGGGTTTAACCTTGTAAACATTGAAAAATGTAACCTCGGTCTAGTGAGCAATCTTGTGATCCTTTGATCACACCCTAGACAATATTTATCTTAGCCATGAGTAATTATGTGTTAAACAATACTCGGACCTTTAGCCATAAGTGACTAAATGTTAGAGAATACTTGTCGACTTAGCTAAGAGTGACTATGTTTCGAAACAATACTCATACGGGGTTAGACATGAGTGTGTATGATCCGAAACAATACTTTTGTATCTTGCATCATTAGCCTATCTACTAGAACATAATTAATTGATTAACAACTATACATATTTTGTACTACCAAATGAATTAGTATAAAAATATCTTGAGTAATTTGTTTCATTCCTTATCTTGTTACATTGCATGTTATAACACCTACACTAACTTAAAAAGGAAAAGTTTTCAAATTCAAATTTTGAAAATCTTTGTAAGTTCCTTTGACCAATATAAAACCATAGTGTGTCCTCGTACCATTAGATAATATTTGCAAAAATATGTCAAAAATTTTAAAACACAATTTAATTTTTCTTTCTTATATTTTACCTGTTTTTCACAATATAATATAAAACACATGCATTAGAGCACAAGTCCCTCAACTAGGAATTGGAGATCCAACTTGGTCAATTTCTACCATTCTCCCCATTCAATTTACCCCATGAATTAAAGGTACCATGCAAGACCAAGTTCAACTATCTTTCCTTAATTAATTGTTTCTTTTCAACCAAGAAGGACCATTTTTTTTTTCATGGGAGATGAATTAACCTCCCTCAAAAGGTTGACTCTCTTTTTTAGGATTCTTTTGGAGTAACTTCCTCTTAGTGGTACACAAGCCCTTTTTGGAGGATTGAGTCTTGGATTTTTAGTTTTCACCATTTTGCAATATCAAAATTCAATCTACACAAAAAGAATCCATAAATATCAACAATTTTTGCTTGAATGAGCTTTAGTAGGACTTAAGCAAGAATAAGACAGTATCTCTTAAGTGACAAATACAACTTGGTTAGGAACTAATAAAATAGAATCTCTCTTAAGCGAGCAAAATGAGTCACTTAGGAAGACTTAAGTTCAAAGCAGTCAAATCTCGAACTTGGATGGAATAATCAGTGTATAAGAGTTTATACCAACATAAGTATGCAAGATTATATACCCAAAAACCCAAAATAATTCCCTAATAATCACATTTTTCCACAAAGTTTTTAGAACATAAATACAAATTAAGTAAGAATAGGAGATTTATTGAAAATCTAATAAGAGAAAGAAACAAGAAGCAAAAGAAACACAATACAAACAAATAATCAAAGCTAAATTAAGCATTGAACAAGTTTTGCATGACAGGTGTTGGTGTTGTGTGTTTAAATGGAAAAATTAAGTTATCTTCCTTAAATTGATATCTAAATTGAACCATACTTGCTTAACCAAGCAATTTTTCCTAATTACTTTATTTTATTTAATGTAAATATAATATTATTGAACTCATAAACTTTAAACAAACAATTTTTTACTAGTTAATCACTATGAAGTAATAATTTAGCATGATAATGTAATTTCTTAATTTTCTATTTGATATTTTTTTTTACTTTTATATCTCTTGGTTCATAATTTTTTTGTGTTGAAACAATCCTAAGGAGCATTTATGTTTAATTGAACTATTTATTATATTATTTTATGTTTAATTTTTGCATTGTTATTATATGTGTGAAATGCTTATGTATATCAATATAAAATCATTTCCTACCATACTTATATAAAGAATATACACTACAACATTTTTTCTCCAAGTAAAAAAATAAGTGTTAAATATATTTTTAATGCAAAAAATAAAATAAAAACACAAAAAACATATGTGTGTATATATATATATATATATATGTAAAATATAACCTCCTCCCCAAGGCAAGAAATAAGGCTTTGAATTGGTTGTTCAAAACCCTTAAAGAAAGCTAAGAAAGAAGAAAGCCTCCAAAACCCTAAACCCCTCTCCGAAATGGGAAGCAGCCAAGCCGCCGTATCCTTCCTCACCAATCTTGCCCGCTCCGCCTTCGGCCTCGGCGTGGCGGCCACTGCCCTCTCCTCCTCCCTATACACCGTCGACGGCGGACAGCGCGCCGTCCTCTTCGACCGTTTCCGAGGGATTCTCGACTCCACTGTCGGCGAGGGAACCCATTTCCTCATCCCGTGGGTCCAGAAACCCTACATCTTCGACATCCGCACGCGCCCCCACACCTTCTCCTCCATCTCCGGCACCAAGGATCTCCAAATGGTCAACCTCACGCTTCGTGTACTCTCCCGCCCTGACACCGCCAAGCTCCCCGTCATCGTCCAGAACCTCGGGCTCGAGTACGATGAGAAGGTTCTTCCGTCAATCGGCAACGAGGTTCTGAAGGCCGTGGTTGCTCAGTTCAACGCCGATCAGCTCCTCACCGACCGTTCCCAGGTCTCCGCCCTCGTCCGCGACAGCCTCATTCGTCGCGCCAAGGACTTCAACATCGTCCTTGACGACGTCGCCATCACGCACCTCTCCTATGGCAGCGAGTTCTCGCGCGCGGTAGAGCAGAAGCAGGTGGCGCAGCAGGAGGCGGAGCGGTCCAAGTTTGTGGTGATGAAGGCCGAGCAGGAGCGGCGGGCCGCGATTATCCGCGCCGAGGGAGAGAGCGATGCGGCGAAGCTGATTTCTGATGCTACCGCCTCGGCTGGAATGGGGCTGATTGAACTCAGGAGGATCGAAGCCTCCAGGGAGGTAGCCTCCACGCTGGCTAAGTCTCCGAATGTTTCGTACTTGCCTGGCGGACAGAACCTTCTCATGGCTCTTAACGCCCGATGATCGTCATTATGGTAATTGCATTGTTGGCTTTGGATTGATTTGTTTGCGTTTAAGTTGATTAATTGTGTGTCCTAACTTTGAGGAATCATTGTAATTGGTGTGCATGTTATGCAATGCTCATGGTGTACATTGTACTCTTGACCACACCCTCATGGCTCCTAGTCTTTCGAGATGATCTTAATGATCGCAGTCTTTCATTTTGTTTGCATTTGAGTTGATTAGTTGTGTCCCCTAAGGACTATATAATCTATGTTTGGATTTTTTTTAATTCTGAAAGCAACTTTGTAGTATAACCTCGGGTATAAACCTTTTACCCTAGCAAAAGCTGCTCAAAGTTGTTTTTAATTCAAAGTCGGTTCTGAACCAATGTGGCATGACGCTTAGCTCTTCATAATGGTAATTGTGTTGTTAGCTTTAAAATTAGATGCAATTTCTTACATGCTTGTTGATGTTGCATGGTTAGAAGTGGAGTTTTTTATGCTTGACATTTGATGCAAGCTTTTATTATGATATCAATATGAGGGTTGACACTAAAAATTCTGATTAGAGAACAATATGAAAATGCACAATAGACTTTGTCTAAGTTTTGTGTGTAATGCGTGGTTAGCTTTGGTCTAATTTACTTGCATTTGAGATTGAGTTAATTAATTGGGTGTCCTAAATTGGAGGAGTGTAATGCTATACACATAATTGACAATTCACTATTTTACATGCATTTTTAGTGGAGTAAATAGTTTAGCATTGACAGTGTAAAGGGTGGTCGTTACATATTTTGTCATTCAATCACATATTGTTTATTTATGGTTAAGTTTGTTGACTTTTACCATATGTATTTTGAAGTTGTACCTACATGATTTTTAATAGGTCAATAGCATAGAGCTCTTTATACTGACAGCATAAAAAATTGAACTCTTTGAGTATTCAGTGCAAATTTTTAAAGAAAAGGTTCACAACCACAATTGTGGCCACAATATCAAGGTTTTCGTGGTGTCTATCAGCACATGTCCCATACTGCAGTGGCAAGGATCCCAACGAAACTGTAACAATGAATGTAATCACAGTTTAAAACCTTCTTGTTAAGTGAAGTTTTATGCTGGTCTTGATAGTAGAGTGGACTTGATTATTAATAGAAAGTGAGAGTCTAGAGGCCTTTAAAGAAAGTAACAAAGAATGTATTGGTATTTGTTAGAATTTATCTTTTGATTGGAAAGCCCTTTAGTGAAGAATTTTTCGTTGGTGATCGGGTTTCTTAATGAATTTATATCAAATTATCCTTTTCAAGTTTCATCAGAGATTATTGGGATTATCGTCTTATCCATGGTTAATTTAGTGCTTGATCTTATCAACAGAGTAGACTTTTTATTTTGTAGTTTCAGCATGAGATTTCTCTTACAAATATAGGTAGGTTGCAAGTTGGATATCTAGTCTAAATAATTTCCTCAGGGAGCTTCAACCTTTCAATTCAACACAAACCTTTAAGTGCTAAATTGTTTTCAGACATGGGCAAACTTTTGCATACATTACCACCCCCTCTCACCCATTAACATTTGAACCCATTTCCATGCCTGGTTTTACTTTTCTAAATTTTTGTTCTGATATGATATCTAGATGGTTATGAAAATTTCGCTGGAATGCTAACACTGTTCACTCAGTTCTATCAAGTTACTGCCATTTTCATTTTAAATTTAAATTACTGACATTAATTAGCTGTTACTTTCTGAAGTTAAGGTTTCTGCTTCTGCCTCTCCACATAAAAGAAATAAAAGACCATGAAATTTTACATCCCACTTATTTCTAGGTTCAGGAAAGTATTGACCTAACACTTCCTGCTTCATTTCAGGGCTTAATAATGCGGTGGCACGACATGCTTTGATGGATTTGTTTTTTTCCCTTTTTGGGAGTAGTTTTCTTGAGTTTTTTTACTCTAGACTCTGTCTCATTTGTGGACAATTCACTATAATACTTCATTGCTTGCTTAAATGTAAGTTCTCTGACCTTTATCATCAATTTACCAAAACTATTTCAATACATCCTTTCTCATTTTTCCCATTTTCGTCCCATTTCAATCCCATTTTTCCCAGTTTTTATAAACTTTCAAGGAATAAATTGACCACTCTACTTAAATAAAATATTAAGAAATGAAAAGACAATATTTGTTATATTTTATGGTTTTTTTAATTTCTACAATTACTTATTTGAAAGTTATGAAATTATTAAAAAATAAATATTATACATATTGAATGTATGATCGTTTGTTTCTTTTTCTTCTAACTTATGCGTTGTTTTCTTGATGGGGTGAGTGTCAAAATAAATAAGGTATATTAAAAAAATAAGAAAAGAATTGAAAAGTAAGCGCATGTTACTATTACCTACATAGTATAGACATTATACGATACGGATATACGTAAACACGGGGAGATAAATATATATATTAATTATAATATAATTTGATAATAAAAATTTACGTGTAGAACTATGATTCAATTTCTTTGGTAGTAGATTTTCAGTGGTTCAAAAAGATTTATTTTTTATTTTTATAATTATAAAAAAATTTATATAATAAATTTAATTTAAAAAAAAAAATTATGTTTTTTCTAAAGCTATGTTAAAATTGTCAAATATTTTTTGTTAATTGATGTCTCACGACAATAGTTATGTTAGAATTGTCAAATATTTTGTGATAATTTATGTTAATACGAGTGTCGGTGTCTGATATGTGTGTTCGACATAGATATACTATATAAGAGGTGTATACCACACTCCGATGCCTTACGAATCTCTTCAAATCAAGTTCACCAATTTAGAAGTCAGTACATATAAGGAGTAGATTTCTTTGATGAGTGAAGTGAAACAGCAACCTCTATCGAAACTCGTGAAATTTCGTCTTACTTTTTGAAATTTTATTTTGGGTCCATATTGTGTTGAAAAGATTCGCACAAGTACTTTCATATGTTGTTTGCCCCCAGGTAAGGAGGCATGTCCATAAACAAATCATAAAAAGAAGATACGGGAAGGAAAAGTCAGGACGTTTTGTTTTAGGAAAACCAGTTTTGTTCACTCTCAGTCTGAGACTTACTACGCCTTACTCCTTGAGTATTTCGGTCTCAAATTTTTACTAGACATTCCTCACCATGTCTATTGAGTTTTGGCTGAGATTTGAGGCCCAAATTCGTCCCACAGGATTTGCAATAAATTTTTTATTCATCATTGCCAGGTCCGAAAGGAATGTTCGTTTGTGTGTGAAACTGTTTTATTTTTTTCCTAAGTGAATACTCATCCGTTTGACCTGAAATTTGTCACATTTTGCCCCAAATTCAGTTGAGATTTTTATCTGGAATTTCAGGAAAAAACTATTTCGAGAGAATTTTTAAGAAATTTTATTGAAAACTCCTGAAATTTCGTCTTACTTTCTGAAATTTTATTTTGGGTGCGTATTGCGTTGAAAAGATTCGCTCAAGTACTTTCATATGTTGTTTGCCCCCAGGTAAGGAGGCACGTCCATAAACAAATCACAAAAAGAAGATACGAAGAGGAAAAGTCATGACGTTTTGTTTTCGGAAAATCAGTTTTGTTCACTGTCGGTCTGGGCCTTACTACGCCTTACTTCTAGGGTATTTCGGTCTCAACTTTTTACCAGACATTCGTCACTGTGTCTATTGAGTTTTGACTGAGATTTGAGGCCCAAATTCGTTCCATAGGATTTGCAATAAAATTTTTTATTCATCACTGCCAGGGCCGAAAGGAAGGTTCGTTTGTGTGTGAAACTGTTTTATTTCTTTCCTAGGTGAATACTCATCCGTTTGACCTGAAATTTGTTGCGTTTTGCCCCAAATTCAGTCGAGATTCTTACATGGAATTGCAGGAAGAAAAGTATTATGGAAGATTTTTTCAGAAATTTTATTGAAAGCCAAGGCTATCTTCTACAGAAACTCCTGAAATTTTGCCATACTTTCTGAAATTTTATTTTGGGTCCGTATTGCGTTGAAAAGATTCGCACAAGTAATTTCATATGTTTTTTGCCCCCAGGTAAGGAGGCACGTCCATAAAAAATCCACAAAAAGAAGATACGGGGAGGAAAACCAAGGACGTTTTGTTTTCGGAAAACCAGTTTTGTTCACTGTCGCTCTGGGACTTACTACGCCTTACTCCTTGGCTATTTTGGTCTCAAATTTTTACCAGACATTCATCACTGTGTCTATTGAGTTTTGACTGAGATTTGAGGCCCAAATTCGTCCCACAGGATTTGCAATAATTTTTTTATTCATCACTGCCAAGGCCGAAAGGAAAGTTCGTTTATGTGTGAAACTATTTTATTTTTTTCCTAGGTAATATTCATCCTTTTGACCTGAAATTTGTCGCGTTTTGCTCCAAAATAAGTCAAGATTCTTACGAGGAATTTCAGGAAATAACTATTCTGGGAGAATTTTTCAGAAATTTTATTGAAAACCAAGGCTACTCTACCAAAAATTGGGAAATTTCGCCTTACTTTCTGAAATTTTATTTTGGGTGCGTATTGCGTTGAAAAGATTCGCACAAGTACTTTTATATGTTGTTTGCCTCTAGGTAAGGAGGCACGTCAATAAATAAATCACAAAAAGAAGATACGTGGAGGAAAAGCCAGAACGTTTTGTTTTCGGAAAACCAGTTTTGTTCACTCTCGATCTGTGACTTACTACACCTAACTCCTTGGGTATTTCAGTCTCAATTTTTTACCAGACATTGATCTTTGTGTCTATTGAGTTTTGGCTGAGATTTGAGGCCCAAATTCGTCCCACAGGATTTGCAATAAATTTTTTATTCATCACTGCTAGGGTCAAAAGGAAGGTTCGTTTGTGTGTGATACTGTTTTATTTTTTTCCTAGGTCAATACTCATCCGTTTGACCTGAAATTTGTCGCGTTTTGACCCAAATTCAGTCGATATTCTTACGTGAATTTCAGAAAAAAAAACTATTATGGGAGAATTTTTCAGAAATTTTATTGAAAACTAAGGCTATTCTCTACCGAAACTCGTGAAATTTCGTCCTACTTTCAGAATTTTTATTTTGTGTCCGTATTGTGTTGAAAAGATTCGCACAAGTAGTTTCATATGTTGTTTGCACCCAGGTAAGGAGGCACATGCATAAACAAATCACAAAGAGAAGATATGGGGGGGAAAACCAAGGACGTTTTGTTTTCGAAAAACCAGTTTTGTTCACTGTCAGTCTGGGACTTACTACGCCTTACTCCTTGGCTATTTTGGTCTCAAATTTTTACCAGACATTCATCACTGTTTCTATTGAGTTTTGACTGAGATTTGAGCCCCAAATTCGTCCCACATGATTTGCAATAATTTTTTTATTCATCATTGCCAGGACCGAAATGAAGGTTCGTTTGTGTGTGAAACTACTTTATTTTTTTCCTAGGGTAATAATCATCATACTTTTGACCTTAAATTTGTCGCGTTTTGCCCCAAAATCAGTCGAGATTCTTACGTGGAATTTCAGGAAATTACTATTCAGGGAGAATTTTTCAGAAATTTTATTGAAAACCAAGGCTATCCTCTACCGAAACCCGTGAAATATCGCTCTACTTTCTGAAATTTTATTTTGGGACCATATTGCGTTGAAAAGATTCGCACAAGTACTTTCATATGTTGTTTGCCCTCAGGTAAGGAGGCACGTCCATAAACAAAACCCAAAAAGAAGATACGGAGAAGAAAAACCAGGACGTTTTGTTTTCGGAAAACCAATTTTGTTCACTCTTGGTCTGGGACTTACTACGCCTTAATCCGTGGGTATTTCAGTCTCAAATTTTACCTAGACATTCATTACTGTGTTTATTGAGTTTTGGCTGAGATTTGAGGCCCAAATTCGTCCCACATTTTTTGCAATGAATTTTTTATTCATCACTGTCAGAGCCGAAAGGAAGATTCGTTTGTGTGTGAAACTGTTTTATTTTTTTCTTAGGTTAATACTCATCTGTGTAACCTAAAATTTGTCGCGTTTTGTCCCAAATTCAGTGGAGATTCTTACGTGGAATTTTAGGAAAATAATATTTCGGGAAAATTTTTCAGAAATTTTGTGCAAACCAAGGCTATCCTCCACCAAAACTTGTGAAATTGTACCATACTTTCGGCAATTCTTATTCTGGGTCCATATTGCGCTGAAAAAGATTCGCACAAGTACTTCCATATGTTGTTTTCACCCAGGTAAGGAGGCACGTCCTTAAAAGAATCACAAAAAGGAGATACGAGGAAAAAAAATCCAGGACAATTTGTTTTCAGAAAACCAGTTTTGTGCACTCGCGGTCGGGGACTTACTACACCATACTCCTTGGTGTTTTGGTTTGAAATTTCTACCAGACGTTCGTCACTGTGTCTATTGAGTTTTGGCTGAGATTTGAGGCCCAAATTCGTCCCACAAGATTGAAAATAAAGATTTTATTGATCACTGTTAGGGCTGGAAGGAAGGTTCATTTGTGTGTGAATCTGTTTGAATTTTTTCGTGGGCGAAAACATATCCGTTTGACCTAAAATTTGTCACGTTTTGTCCCAAATTCAGTGGAGATTCTTCCATAGAATTTCAGGAAAAAATTATTTCGGGAGAAGTTTTCGAAAATTTTGTGCAAACCAAGGTCACACAACCTCTACCAAAACTTCTGAAATTTCGCCCTAGTTTCGGCAATTTTTATTTCGGGTCCATATTGCGCTGAAAAAGTTCACACAAGTACTTCCATCTGTTGTTTGCACCCAGGTAAGGAGGCACGTCCATAAAAGAATCACAAAAAGGAGATACGGGGAAGAAAATCCAGGACGTTTTGTTTTCGAAAAACCAGTTTTGTTCACTCTCGGTTTGGGACTTACTACGCCTTACTCCTTGGGTGTTTTGGTCTGAAATTTTTACCAGACGTTCGTAACTGTGTCTATTGAGTTTTGGATGAGATTTGAGGCCCAGATTCGTCCCACAGGATTGACAT